>MTKZ01000041.1_pt1 | contig 96500 bp, 76 predicted proteins | sample 1042781 | NCBI WGS metagenome assembly MTKZ01 (sample SAMN06212207, study PRJNA360539) | anaerobic digester metagenome | biome: Wastewater treatment plant; material: sludge; isolation source: anaerobic digester fed with sludge from wastewater treatment plant | place: Denmark: WWTP Viborg ... | reverse complement strand
TATTTTATGTGATTATAGTTCCTCTCAAGTTTTTTCTTTACCCACTCTAATTGAACTTGAGCCATAAAAAATGGTCGTAATTATAACCATTTTATTATATATTTAATCCATATTGGTTCAATAATTGCTTTGCTGTAAAATAGAGTTTAATAAAGGAGAATAAAGATGAAAGGACAATTTCAATATATATTAGTGGTAATTCTAGTTTTAACATTTATGGTCTTACCTATAAGTTTGATTGCAAATAACAATAAATCAAATCCTTCTTATAGAACCCAGATTTCTGTAACCATTGGAGCTGGCAACCTTGTAGGCAGGGTTCCCGTAGATATGTCCTATAGAACAAGTTTATTTGAAACCATTTATCTTGCTACTGAGATGAATGCAGCTGGGACAATAACAGATATAATGTTCTATAATAATTTTGAGAGTAACTTAACAGATAAACCGACACATATTTGGCTGGGAGAAACATTAGCGGAAAATCTTACTGGTGGATGGATTCCAGCGTCTCAATTAACTCAGGTTTTTGCTGATAATTTAGATTACCCCTCAGGAATAAATACCATTACTGTCCATCTTACAAATCCCTATAATTATGGAGGAGGTAATCTGGTGATGATGGTATATCGTCCCTGGGAAGAGGATTATTACTGGATGAATCAGGATTTATTCTCCTGCCAGATTAATGGAGATAATCGTTCTTTAGTAACCTATAATAATAATACCCAAATTAGTCCTGATAATCCTCCAACTACAGGAGTAATCGGTCTTTTCCCAAAAACCACATTTCTAATTAATGTGGATGGAATGGGAAGCCTGAATGGGAATGTTAGCTCATCTGGTATACCTCTGGAAGGTGCAAGAGTGCAAATTGAAGACAGTCCACTATATCGTATTACAGGAGCAAATGGCAATTATAGTTTTCCTTATATACAGCCAGGAACTTATACTATTACTGCCTCAAAATTAGGTTATAATGCTCAATCTCATATTGTTACTATTATTGCAGGACAATCCACTACTCAAAATTTTGCTCTTACTGGATTACCGGAAGTAAGCGTTGAAGGAAGAGTAGTGGGAAGTGATGCTCCCAATGTTGGTATTGCTAACGCTACTGTTTCTTTCACAGGTTATGCAGATTATACAGCTGTTACGGATGCTCAAGGTTACTTTATATTTTACAGTGTTTATGCCAATCAAACTTATGACTATACAATAACAGCACCGGGATATCAGATTCTAACGGGACAAGCAGTGGTCGGTGCTACAAATTTAGATATGGGTGAAATTGTTCTAAGTGAAATGGCATATAGTCCGATAAATGTAACTGCTACTGAAATCAATAACGGTACAGCGGTACAGATAACCTGGCAGGAGCCTTTAGTCCCAGAAGAAGGATGGATACATTATGATTCAGGACAAAATAATAGCAGTTTTGGAACCGCTGGTTCTGCTAATTTTGAAGTAGCTGCTCGTTTTCCAGCAGATTCTTTAGCTGCCTATGCTGGCGGTTATTTGCAGGCAGTCAAGATTTGGCCCGCTATGGGTGGTAGTTTTGTTGTACATATCTGGTTAGGGGGAAATGCGCTTGGTCCTGGTCCTATGGTATTAAGCCAGCCAATCATTCCTGTTCTGAATACCTGGAATACTGTTATGCTCAACACTCCTATTCTTATCACGGGAACCGAGGAACTCTGGATTGGTTATCTTTGTGATACAACAGGTTTTAATCCTGCTTATGCTGGCTTTGATGAAGGGCCTGCAGTAAATGGTTTTGGGAATATGATTCTCTGGCAGGATCAATGGACAACCTTACTGGCAGTCAATTCATATTGTGATTTTAACTGGAATATCCAGGGTTATGTAGGGTTAACTCCTCCTGCCTTATTAACTTCTGCTCCAGAAATAAATATTAATGCATTTAGTGACAGAAGTATGATTGGATTCAAAGTATGGAGATTACTTCAGGGACAGGCAAATAATGAAGATTTCTGGGTAAGCTTAAATGAAGAGCCCACTACGGACCTATCCATAATTGATACAGCCTGGGATAATCTTCCTGATGGCACTTATCTATGGGCAGTAAAATCTGTATATACAGGTGGAGTAATGTCCGATCCTGCGTTCTCCAATGCTATTACTTTAATCAATCCCGTAGGAACTATAGCAGGATTCGTACGTAACATTTCTAATGCTCCTATAGAGGGAGCAACTGTGACCTGTGAAAATATAAGCGTTACCTCAAATTCAGCGGGAGCTTATACTATGCTGGTTGAAGCAGGAGTACATAGTGTGACTGCAAGCCATCCAAATTATCAATCTCAAACACAAGAAGGAGTTCTGGTTCAGGTAGGATTGACTACTACCTTAAATTTCATTCTTCAAGCAACTGCAATCCAGGATGATAATATTCCTGTTGCCAGAACTGAACTTCTGGGAAATACACCCAATCCTTTCAATCCTGAAACCATAATCTATTATAATATTAAGGATAGTACACCTTTAAAAATTAATATCTATGATATGAGAGGACAGTTAGTTAAGACTCTGATAAATGAAGTTAAAACCCCTGGACACTATAAAATAGTCTGGGATGGAAAAGACAACCATAATAAACCAGTATCCAGTGGTGTCTTTTTCTATCAGATGATATGCAATAACTACAGCTGCACCAAAAAAATGTTAATGCTCAAATAGTACGAATTATCTTAACAGTATAGGCGGAGTTATTTTTATCAACTCCGCCTTTTATATTTATGAAAAGAATATAAGAGATATTTAAAATTCTNNAGCTATTTAATCTTGACATTATTCCGCTAAGTTTTTTTATTAAAATATAAATTTTCCCTAAGAGGGATTAATGAAAAAATCAGCTTATCTTATAGGTGCTTTCCTTTTATCTCTAAGTCTGTTAACTGCTTCCGAAATAGGTTCCCAGTTCAAATATGACCATCTATTTGAACTCAGTGCTTATGCGAATAAGAGAGTTGGTGAAGTAAATTACCTCAATATCAATTTTACTAAAACAATAAATACCTACCCGGATAGTTCCGTAATAGTTTTTTCTGCTCCTGAGCTTGATTTAACAGTGTCTATTACTCCAGATGAAAATTATTTAATTAATGCTATCCGATTTAATATAAAAGCTTTTTTTAAACAGGAAACTTATATACATGAATTATATTTATATATGAATAATGCAAATCACCCTATTTATCCTATATTAAAAGGAGTTACAGCTATTGACACTAATGATTCTTCGCGGAATAAAACTATTACACCTTATATGGACAAAGTAGTTGAATATAAATGTGGTGAGCAACATTTCTGGATTGTGGCTTCGGAATATGAAGGCTGTGACGGAGTAGAAGGGTTAATTGCAAATAAAATTATGCTCTACGATTTCCAGAACCATTTTTATCGTGCATTTAATCCCGCTACTCAGGGTAATCAATTCCTCAGAGATGCATTTTATAATATTCCGAATAGTAGTCATTACTGGTCTTTTCTTCTTTTTAATGAAAAACCACTCCTTCTGGACATTAATAGATGGTTAGGAAATTGCAAAGCAGCATTATGTATCACTAATGATGCAGATGCTGAATGTGTGACAACTTTACAAGCAGTGTTTGAAGGAAGCACTAATCCTGCCAGCCCCAAATATTACCAAAAAGGATTTTTTGCCCGAAACATTCCTATTACCCATACAATTTTTGGTACCAATAAACCTACTTTAGGCAATATGTGGACCTTAATTCAGAGTTATGGAAGCCGAATTGGTTATCATACCTATTCTCCTTCTGCAGATCCTCCAGGAACTAATGCTCAAGCTTTATTGGATGATTTAGTATCATATAATATACGCACCTGGATTGACCATGCTATCCCCCGTAATCCGGAAGACATAGCTTATAATGGTCTTTATCCTGATAGTTTAGGTTATGTAGCAGATGTTATTAATCAATCTCAGATTGACTATATTTGGCCCGCGGAAACACCTCCCACTAATCCTTTCAATGCTTATGATGAGCCCTGGCGTTTACCTCATATCGTCTATGAAGCAAAAACTCTTACTCGTCCTATCTGGTTTTATGGTAGAACCAGAGAAGAGGTCTGAGATTATCTTAATTATTCTAATCCTGTAAGTATGAAATATTTAATGACTCCCGATAATCTTGATGCTCTTATCGTTGAACACGGATTACATATAGCCTACACTCATCTTTCTATGTCCTCTTCTACTAATAGAATTGGCTTTTGGGAATTATCTCCAACAGGCGATTATGAGATTAGAGATGATGTAGATGAGATGCTGCAGATGCTGGATTTTTATAGAAGAGAAAGAGGGCTATGGATTGCACCCTTAGAGGATATTTTTGACCGAATGTTAGCTATTGAACAGGTTAAAATAACCTCTATTGATACCTTAGATAACAACTTCTATAGAGTTACCTTGCATAATTACTCAGACCTGGATATACCTCAACTCTGTATCCACTATAAAGAAAGAGATTATATGATATCTTTATTAAAAGCGGGAGAAAGTTATCAACTTTATCTGGCAAACTATTCCCCCGATGAACCTCTACTTCCTGCTCAATTTAATGTCCATTATCAGAATGAAAATCTGATTATCAAGAATATAATGGGCTTAAATATAGACTCCATAAAATTGGAAATATTTAATATTCGGGGTCAAAGATTACTTTCACAACACCTGATAAATAATGGAGCAGAACTTTCCATCCCTTTTACTAAGTATTCTTCCGGTATTTATCTAATACGTATCTTGCCAGATAATGGCACTAAATCCATCGTTTTAAGATTTTCGGTTGTGAAATAGATTCCAACTGATATTATGTTCTCTCTTGACAAAATGTTTTATTTATAATAACAAACTTAGTTGCGATGAGGAGGTGTCCAGATGCAAAAATTTCTAATAGTGTTTATCGTGCTTCTGTTATGTATAACTATTTATGCGCAGAATAGTTACATAGATGATTTACTATTTGCTGCTAAAAATGGAGATACCGATGCTCAATATGAGCTGGGTAGAATATATTATGAGGGCAAGATAGTACCTCGTAATTTGCAAGAAGCTGTTAAATGGTTTGCCTTAGCAGCTGATAATGGAAATTCTGCTGCCCAATGTGATTTAGGTTGGTGTTATTTTAAAGGTGAAGGAATAGAGAAAAATGCCGTTGAAGCTGCACGCTGGTGGCGAATAGCTGCTCGTCAAGGTCATCCAGATGCACAATACTTATATGGCTGGTGTCTGGATAATGGTTATGGAGTAGCAGAAAATAAAACTGAAGCTGCTCAGTGGTTTCAAAAAGCAGCTAATAAAGGTAACTCCAACGCTCAAAATAATCTGGGTTTTAAATATTTTGCCGGAGAAGGTGTTGAACAAAATTATTACCTGGCGGTTTCCTGGTGGCTTAATGCTGCAGAACAGGGTAATAGTGATGCTATGTATAATCTTGCCGTGTGCTATGAAAATGGTTTGGGTGTGCCTAAAAATCAAATAGAAGCAGAAAAATGGTATCGCTTAGCGCAGGAACAGGAAAAGAAAACTAAGGGTAATCTAATAGTAATAAATCAACTCAAAAAAAGTGGAATTTATTATCCGAAATCTGAATCACTTACAATGCCCTCACCTCTTGCGACAGAATTAAAATCTGATAAAGAAGAAACTTCTGACGAGTCTTTAGAAAAAGAAATTTCTGCTATTCAAATTTCCCCAAAAAAACCAGAAGTCATAGAGCCACAAAAATCAGCTACTCCAGCACCTAAAGCTCCAAAATATCCTACCACAGCAGAAGAAATGTATGAATGGGGGATGAAATATTATCAGGGAGATGGAGTTCCTCAGGATTATAAAGAAGCAGTTCGCTGGTGGTTGATGGCTGCAGAAGAAGGAGATGCACGAGCTCAATACAGTTTAGGAATCTGTTATAAAAATGGGCGGGGAGTGGAAAAAAATGACAAGGAGGCTTTCCGCTGGTATATGTTAGCCGCAGAACAGGGAGAACCTAGAGCGCAGTATAATCTTGGAGTTTGCTACAAATTCGGTATCGGAGTGCCCAAGGACTATAATGAAGCTGTTAAATGGTACCGTCTGGCTGCTCAACAGGGTCATCCTCAAGCTCAATGTAATTTAGGAGTTTGTTATGCTAATGGAGAAGGGGTTGTAAAAGACCTGGAAGAAGCCTACTTCTGGTTCTCTTTAGCAGAAGCTAATGGCAATAAAACTGCTGCTGAAAACAGAGCTTTGCTGGAAGACAAGCTTACGGAAGAACAAAAAGAAAAAATCAAAGAGCGAGTCCTAAAATGGCAACTCAACAGATAAGTTTTTACACTTTAGCTGCATTGATAACCTGAAATTAATTTTCTATTCTTCCCTTTTGCTGTCCATTGACCTGTTTTGGGATAACCTATACCACTTTATAAAAACATCCTATATCATATTGTTCTTATTCCATATAAAGACAAAGTCATAAACTGAGATAACCTCTATTTTTTCTGATGAACCCATAATCTAATCTTCTCTTTTGATATTTTTTATTCAGTTTCTATAGATTATCACTATTATCTTCACTACTGTATACTCTTAGATATTATTATTGTCATTAATTCTGGCACTTTATTAGTTTCCTTTTTTACTCTGAATTATCCCCTGGCTCTCTCCTGTCTCTTTTGCTCATAAAGTGTTAAGAGAGAGACAAGTAAGAGTTTGGGGATTAAATATAAGCTTAATATATTGTGTATCGGATGATTATGAATAATGTGGGGGTAGTTTCCCGTCTTCTAATTTGTTTACTTCAAATTAATTATATAACAAATATAGTTTATGCTATATTATCAACATTAAATGAGATATATTTTAAAAATAAATAATAGTGTCCCAAAAATATATAGAATCATAAAATAAACTTCAGTTATGCACTGGACAAGCTTTAATCTCCAAATTTCCTCTGAAGGCGTTTAACTCTCTTTTCTAATTCCAGAATTTTCTTACTATTAACCAGAGGACGGCTTAGATACCAGTGTAATAATTTTAGAGATACTTCTAGAGCTTGAGCATAAGCTTTTCTTTTTTCCAGTAGTTTTGCATACTCCAGCATACCATCAGGATGGTGTAAATCGGAAGCTATAGCAAAATACCTTTCTGCCTCAGTTATATTACCCTCTTGTTTATATATCATTCCTAGTGCATAGGCAATATCACCAGTTAGATAATTATGGTCAAGCAGGTCCGATAAAATACATTTTGCTTTCTCTTTATCTCCTTGTCTTAGATATAGCTGTGCCAGAGCATAGTAGTCAATTCTCTGGTCATAACCTGCTGCTGGCGGATAATCTATAGAATCACAGATAAGGGTAAAAAGAGCTACTGTATGCAGTACATCCAGCTGGTTGTGGATAAAGACTTTTTTCAGTGCTCTTGGATCTCCTGTCTGAAGATATTGAAAATAGGTTTGCGGGATAAGTTCGCTATCAATGTCCCATTCTTCTTCCCTTATTTTTCCCATAAGATAGAATTCTAGGGTTTCCAGAGCACAGGAAGGTAACTTATTTTTCCACAATCTTCTGGCTAATTGGAGTAAATCAATATGCTCTTTTTCGCGTAAATTAAGCCATATACGATTATAAAGTAAACGCGATTTCAGAATTGGAATATCAAAAGTTTTGCCATTAAAAGTGATAAGTACAGCTTTACGAGAAAGCAATTCAGCTAAACGGTCAAAGGAATTAACTTCCGCTTCAGGTACAGGAAGAAAAATTTGTTCCACCACCAGCTGGTCTTTTTCATAATATCCTAATCCAATAAGAAAGGCAAAAGTCTGATTCCTGCCTAAACCTGTAGTCTCTAAATCCAAAAAGAGAAAATCCTCCGGGTTCCACTGGCTTTTAGTATCCATTTGTGCCCATTTGAGCAGCATTTCTGGTATAGTTTTAGGGAAAATGAGTAATACATCTATAGGAGAAGCTAGAGGATATGAATATTTAGTATAAAAATAAGGAAAATCCTTATGAGAAGAGAAATCTCCCTTTAGGATAGCCTTCAATTCTTCTGCTATGATTTCCCGGAATCCGTTATCCATATATAGGTTATACCGTTTTGAGATTAAAAAACCACCCCGCAGGGTGGTTACTTTTATTTTTTCTTATGACGATTTTTACGTAGACGTTTTTTCCGCTTATGAGTTGCAATTTTATGACGTTTTCTTTTCTTACCACAAGGCATATATTTACACTCTACTCGTCAATTTTCACATTGCTAACGGAATTTTTGAACTCACGGGAAAACTTGAAAGTAGGAACCGTACGAGATGGTACAGGCACTCTTTGTGCAGTCTTGGGGTTACGTCCTACGCGAGGTTTACGGGTTTTCAATTTAAAAGTTCCAAATCCTCTTATTTCAATATGATTCCCCTGGCTCAAGCTATCTTTTATTGCCTGCAAAAAAGCATCTACGACTACTGCAACATCTTTGCGGATAATACCGGTATTTTCGGAAATGATTTTTACGAGATCTGCTTTTGTCATCTTTTTTCTCCTTTATTTTTTTATCGTCGGATAAGAATCTTAATAATTCAATTATTTATCTTCAAAATAATATCTTAGGTTTATGTCAAGTAAAAATAACCTAAGAGGTTAATAGTGCATAAATTCCCGTTGCCGAAGTTCTATAGTCGCTCTATAGGGTTTTTCCCCTTCTTTCAACGGACGGTTTAGCTCATCTATAACTTTACTCTGAAATTCTCTGGTATGGGCTTTAATATTAGTCTTAAAAAATATACTGGTAATTTCTCCGCCTTCTCTATCATAGACTCTTATTAAAAGCGCTACTTCCTGGTCTTTTTTTCCAGTATTCTCAATCTCATATCCCACCCGAATATAGTTTCGTTCATATTCATCAAAGCCTATGCTGTGAATAATAATCTGCTTTGCCCTTGTTTTATTACTATACTTTTGATAAAGCATAGCACCAATGGCAATAAGAACTGCTATAAGTAATATAGCACTACTCATTTTATATTTTTTAGGGTATTCCAGACGATCTACAATAGGCATAATTAGTAAAAGAACTGCCAGCTGAGAAATAATTGATGACGAGATTCTTTATTTAAGGTGGAACTATGACCCAGAATAAAGCTATGATGAGCCATAAAATCCAGATGAATAGTATTAGTCCATACAGGCGTAAAGCTTACATCACCTTCTAACCAGTAGGCTTCTGCGGTATTAACAATATCACCTGGAAAGTAGGTGTGATAATTTAAACGCCAATCATTGCCCACACTTCCCTGCCAGGTGCAAGAAAATTGACTATCCCATCTCATTTCCCAGGGTAAAGGAAGATTTAATTCAGCAGTCAGATCCACCAAATTGGAGCCTTTTGGATAGCCCAGAGGCAGTCGTTCATTGGAATACATCGTTACATTATCATAATGAGTGTAAGTCCAGGGACGGATAGCAGTAGCTTCCAGTGTTATCACTGGACTTTCATTCTTTGTAAGTGCAAACTTTGGCATCTTTATAGATACTCCTGTTTGAACTCCATATTTATTTCCCCACCAATCGGTAAAAATTTTATTATAAGTAAGTTCATCTATTGCCACATTTAGATAAATAACAAGATTAGAAGCAGGATAGTAGTTTGCTCCACCATAAATCATAAGATTATCTTTTTCTTGCATTCCATACTTTCCTACTCTCCAGAAATAGAAAGGCAGCATATAACTGAGATCATAATGACTGCCGTAAACCACCGTTTCACCAACAAATAATTCCAGCCCGTCCAGAGGTTTATACATCATCTGATGAAGCGCAAAAAACTTACCGGGATAGTCTTCCGTGTCTGGTGTTTTGGTACTATCGGCTTTCAGGATTGAATTAAGTAAGGAAAAGCTGAATTTTCCCACTCTTTGTTCCAGAAGCAGATAATCATATTCATTAACTTTATCAGAAAGAATAATAGAACCAGAGACAGAGTTTCCTATCTGGAATCTACCTCTACCCACAGCAGCATTGAAATATTTATTATTATAGCTGATATCGCCATTCATATTATCCAGCAGATTTTTATTCGGATTCTGGTTATTATAACCATCAATTAGAGGAGATTGTTCCCAGTAACTTCTGGAACCGTGAAAAGCACCATTCCACCAATTTCCTCGCACTCTGAATCGGTCATTGCATTGTGAATTGAATCTTATGCCCTTATAGAAAAAACCATAATTTCCTGGATCATCTGAACGCTGATCATACCCAGCTGTAAAGTTTATATCCATAGAGTAATAAATCTCAGAATCTGCATATGCATACTGAACAAAAGAATGAGATTTCTCGCCCGGAAGAAAAGCTTCTCGTGTACATCTCCGGAATTTACGCAGGGTCTGAAAAGGATGATTAACTCCCAGTCTACTTATCGTATGGGGATCAGAATGATAGGTATCATTAACAGATAAGATACTATTATAGACCTCTGTCCTGACTTCAGGTATTAAATCTGAATCTTCCCAGAAGGAATAAGCACAAGAGATTGAAATTCCAGCTAAAAATATAACAAGCACTAAGATGAACTTCCCGGATGTTTTGTTATTCATCCTGTTCCTTCTTTAAGGCAGATATCATTTTATTAACTTCCTTCACACTGAGATGTAATTCTCGGGCGATCTCTTCAGGTTTCCAGTCCTTATTCAGTAATTTCTGCACCATAAGCTTAGCTGTTTCAGGAGGCAAAAAAAGTTCATTTTCGTTCCTAGATTTTTTTTCTTTTCCTCTTTTATTACTCTTATTTTTAAATAAGGATTTAAGAAGGAAAAAGAGACAAATTGCTCCAATAACAGATATGACCAGGTATTTATATCTGTTCCAGATGATACTTTTTGATTTGGAGGTAAACTCACTCTCCCCTTCTTCCAGGGGTAGAGCTATTGTATCAGAAGACGAAAGCTGTAAACTTTCAGCCAGAGAATCCTGATAAAGTAAATCTCTAACTTTCTCGGAAGAAGGTTCAAGCATCATATTAGTATTCACAGAAGAATTCTTCATTGTTTCCTTATTTACATTTTGAGAAATAGTCCCAGCTTTAATAGTCTTTTCTGCTTTTCTTAACTCCCTTGAAGACATTGCTTTCCTTGCTCCTGAAGATTTTATGGTTAAAGTGAGTAGATGCCCCTCTGATTCAAAATATGAATTAATCGGATAATCTCCCATAGTAATAATATCCACAATAAAATTATTTCCAGCGGGATAACAAGTAATTCTATCCAGAACAGCACTTAATCTCGGATAAGAAGGTTTAACATCTCCTTTCACATCGTTTAAGACTACTCTTACTCCATTCGCTTCAGGTAATTTATGCACACTATAACGAATGGAGTCAGAAACAGTTATAAATACCTTATTAACCGTGGACGATATGTCCATAGAACGAATAGAAAGGATTCTGGTCTCAGCACTGAGAAAACAAATACCAGCCATTAAAAAACAATAACATAACCTCTTTAGCACCTGGCAATTCCCTTTAACTCTATGCCTCTTTCAATCTGACATTATCCAACGCTATCTATTCTAAACTGAATATGTGCCAGCAACTACTTTTATTCTATCGGAATTATTCTTTCTATGGTTGCTTCAATATTAAAGGCTATCTGCAAAATGCCATCATTATATTGCACACGGGGATTATCCTTATCCAGATTTAGATCCGGAAAATAGATGATTCTTTCAAATCTACCTGTTTCAATTTCCATACTGTAGTAGGTGGCATGTTCATATTCAGGATGAAGGTCTCGTTCTCCGCTAATTTTAATGTAGTCATCGCCTCTTGAGATATTAATATCTTCCTTCTCCATACCTGCAAGTTCCACCAAAATTATCCATTGAGTATCGGTTTGAAATACATCGCATTTTGGATGCCAGATGTCATCAATGGCATTTTCCATAGTTAAAGGGTCACGAGAACGCAAAGATGCATCACTGAGAAACTTTAGCATTTCTCTTCTCAGACTCCTTAAGTTATCATAACAGCGTTCCTGCATTGTTATATCCTCTGTTACTTTGAAATTAATCAATATTCAGTTCTCTCCAAAAAGGATAATATAATTTCCTGATTGGGAGCTATATTAATTTTAAAAGTTGCATTATTATATTCATCCACAGAAGGTTGAGGAGCATTTTCTACGGATAATATTTTGGCATTGGGTCCTAAATAATGAATCAGATTAATAGTTTTATTTTCAGCGGAATTGTTTCTAAGTGTAACTTGAATTGTGCGTTGAGAGACTTTCTGGCTTATGGACTTCTCGTCTTTAATGATAGTTTTCCCCACCAGATCAAAGGCAGTACCAGTCTTAATACGCACTTCCTCATTTTTACTGGTATGATTGATACTGTCTTCACCAATGAATTCTAAGTTATTGTCTACATCCTTTTTATAGACCTTTATGGTTCCTTTGGGGAGAGGCTTTCCGATTCCATTTTCTTCCGTGTTTTTAAATTTAATAATGCTAAGCACACTATTGGCAAAAGTATTGTACTCATAAATCTGGGTCGCATTTACATTCTGTTGAGGATAAAGCTCAAGTTGCTTAGTCTGCTTGTCAGCAAATGTAACTGGTTGATCCAGTGTATACATATGGAAATCGTGAAATGCTTTTTCTTCAAAAGTAGGAGCTGCTTGCTTAGCAGTTTTTAACATAACTTCATAACCTCTTCCTGCCATATCATAATAGTCTTTACGGACTCTATTAACATCTCCGGCGATTAGTTTTAAATGAACATTATTGAATGCCTTACCACTATTATTGGTAATTGTTACCCAGGAGTTCAAAGCTAAAGTATGCCCGTCCCAGATAGAGTTATAAGTCACATCCCAACCCAGACCTCCAGTTAAATACATTAATTGTAGTTGATGTTTACCAGCTTTATTGGCTAATAAATTCCAGTGTAAAGTGGGTCTGGTGTAAAAATTTGGAGGAAGTTCTGCTAACTGAATGAGCTGAACTTGATCGTTATCTGCTAATATCAGACGGTTAGTTCCTTCTTCTATTAACCCAAAACTTGTACCATCATAGAATTTCAGAACCCCTGTTAGATGGCTGTTATCCTTGGTGAACAAGTCCACTTTCTTATCAATATATTTATTCAGGATTTGTGCTTTCCCTGCCAGATCATATTCATAATTCTGTTCTGCCACTCTAACAGCTCCATCCTTAGAAAGCACTATTACCGAAGGAGCTTCAATGCGAGAGGTAATATCCGTATAGTTATAGTCCTGTCTTCCTTCTTTTAATTCCAGTTCAAAATTAGAACGCACAAGAGACAGGTCATCGTTATAAATGGTAAGCCAATCCTCTGCCCAGACAAAAGATGCCAGCATAAAAGTGATTGCAATTACTAATATATGCTTATTCATTGAAACCTCCTGAAGTTTAACTTATATATAATAATTATCATTTATCCAAATAAAATGCTAGTTATTATTGGTCAAGCATAAAGTAAATTTGATTGACAGAATAAACTATTTATAGGGGATAGCCTTATGGAAACAATTAAGAGAAGACCCACCCGTCAGATTAAACTGGGAAATGTCCTGATTGGAGGGGGAGCACCCATTTCTGTGCAAAGTATGTTAAGTGTTCCAACCTCGGATATTTCTGCTGCGCTAAATCAAATTCATTCTCTGGAAAAAGTAGGTTGTGAAATAATCCGTTTTTCCGTAGAAACTATGTCAGATATTCCATCTATATATGAATTTAAGAGAGAAACCAAGATTCCTTTAGTAGCAGATATTCATTTTGATTATAAACTTGCTCTGGCAGCACTTGAAGCTGGAGTTGATGGTTTAAGAATAAACCCGGGTAATATAGGTTCTCGCGATAAAGTGGAGGCAGTAGCAAAAGCTGCAGGAGAACGAGAAGTTCCTATCCGCATAGGAGTTAACAGTGGTTCCTTACCCCAAGAGCTATTAGCTAAATATGGTTTAAGCGCAGAAGCAATGGTGGAAGCAGCATTATCTCATATTCGTATACTGGAGGATTTAAAATTCTATGCCATAAAGGTCTCAGTTAAGGCTTCTCAGGTTCCTCTAATGCTTGCTAGTTATCGCGCATTAAGTAAGAAAATAGATTATCCTTTGCATCTAGGTGTCACCGAAGCTGGAACTCTACTTCGGGGAAGTGTTAAATCTGCTCTTGCAATAGGCATTTTGTTAGAAGAGGGGATTGGTGATACTATACGCGTATCTTTAACGGCTGATCCAGTAAAAGAAGTTATGGTAGGTAAACAGATTTTGCAGAATCTTGGTTTGCGTAAAGGTTTGCAAATTATCTCTTGTCCAACCTGTGGTCGTACACATATTAATCTTATGCGTCTTGCTGAAGAAGTAGAAAATTCTTTGAAAGAATATGCAGATCTCCCTTTAACTGTGGCAGTAATGGGTTGTGTTGTCAATGGTCCAGGAGAAGCTAGAGAAGCAGATTTTGGTATTGCTGGAGGAAGAGGTGAAGGATTAATTTTTGCTAAAGGAAAAGTGATTAAAAAAGTTCCTGAAGACCAACTAGTAGCAGAACTTATTCAGTTGATTAAAAACTGGAAAGATAATGCCTAATTCCTTATTCTCCATATTTATTACCTTTCTCAAAATTGGTGCTTTCACGATAGGTGGAGGCTATGCAATGATTCCTCTGATTCGTAGAGAAGTGGTGGAAAAACATCACTGGCTTGACGATGAAACCTTTATGGATGGCTTAGCTGCTTCTCAATCCTGTCCGGGACCCATAGCAGTTAATTTCAGTGTATATATTGGTATACATCTAAAGGGATTCTGGGGAATGCTGGTGGCTGTTTTAGGAACGGTTCTCCCCTCATTTGTTTTTATTGTTATAATTGCAGCACTTTTCACTCAATATGCTCAATTAACTCTGGTGCAAAAGGCTTTTCATGCTCTTAAACCTGCAGTAGTAGCTCTTATAGCAGCCCCATTATTACAGATGACTCGCTCTTCTCAGATTAAACCTGTTTATTTATGGGTGCCTCTCTTAGTTATGATTTTAGTGGCATTTTTGAATATCAGTCCTATCTGGATTATTGTGACTACCATAATTTTTAGCCTATTACAAAGTTTCTGGCAAAATCATAAGGCAAAATGATGCTTCTTTCAATGTTTTTAACCTTCTGTAAAATAGGGCTATTCAGCTTTGGGGGAGGTTATGCAATACTTGCTATGATTCAACAGGAAGTAGTAACAAAAAATGCCTGGATAACCAGTTCGGAATTTGCGGATATGGTTGCAATTTCGCAGATGACTCCAGGACCTATTGCCATCAATGCGGCAACCTTCATTGGATATAGACAGGGTGGAATTCCTGGTTCTCTAGTCTGTACCTTAGGAGTTATATTACCTTCTATTATATTAATGTTGACTATTACTTTCACTTATATCAAACTAGCTAAACTTCCCTGGTTCCAAAATATTTTTCAGAAATTACGTTTTGTAACACTCGGTTTAATTGCTGCTGCGATGATACTTATAGGGAAAAATTCTTTCCCCGATTTCTTTTCTGTAATCATCTTCGTAGCTGCTTTATTCGTTAGCTGGCGCTGGAAGACCAACCCTATATATCTATTATTAGGTGCAGCAGTCATTGGAATGATTTTGGGTTAAAATACTATTCTCAATAAAAATTTAATATATACTGCATCTTATTAATAATAAATTATCCTTCTCTGAATTTTTAAATTTTTTATCCTCATTATCTTTCAAGTCCCCCCTGGCTTTATCCTGTCTCTTTCTTAGCTAAAGTGCTAAGAGACAGTCAAGTGAAAGCCAGGAGAGACACGCTTCACCTAACATCTTTATTTTGAATGGATTAAGTGTTTCATAAAGAAATCTATCGGTAACAGATAATAAAATATATAAATCTATTAAAGCTAATAATAAATGTCATTTTGTAGAAATCTCTTGACACTTCTATACTATAATTGAGAATAATAACATTAAGGTCGCTTTTTACGCGAAGAAGGATGGATATTATGAAAAAAATTGTTCTAATGTTAATTGCCGCTTTACTTTTGCTTTCTGCTTGCGAGATAAGCAAACCACATCTTCCTTCCTGGGATGTGGACCTAACCGTTCCTTTAATTAATGAACATTATTTCGTCTCTGATTTAGCAGATAGTATAAATCTTTTTGTAGGCGAAGATAATGTTCTAACCTTGATAGGTACAGGTGAAGCTGAGAGCCACGAGTTTGGAGATGTAAGTTTTAATCCTGCAGCATTTATAGATCCTATACCTTTAGTCTCAGGTATAGAGGTAAATGTAACTCTTCCTTTTCGTGACCCTACTGATACAGTAGAATTAATTTATGGATTCGTTGATTATGGGACTCTTTCATCTTATTATGATTTAGATGATCCAGCAAATACTCAGGTTTCCCTTAGTCTTCCGGATATACATACTCCTTCAGGTAATCCTCTAACTATAAGTGGAAGTCCTTATCCAGGCTGGCAGGATATTAATTTAGCCGGATATTCCATTGGTATTGAGCAATCTGGACAGGTTTTAAATTCCTTAACAGTATTGATAACCATAGAATCAAATCAACCAGATGGAACACCTGTAGGCACAGCAGGTTTAGGAATAGACCAACCCCTAAGTTTTAGTGCCTTTGAAGGTTATATACATAATTACCGATTAGATATGGAAGCAGGTAGTATGGATATCCAAATTGACTATCCTTTGGGAATTGATGAAGCCATACAGCTCCAAGAAGCCAATCTTCTTCTGGCAATGAACAATGAGTTTGGCTTTGGTGTGCAATTTTATGGAGATCTTTATGGTATTAATCATAGAACAGGTATTGAGCGAACTATACCTATTTTAGATGATAATGGATTGCCATTTTATATAGCTCCCGCTAATCAATCTGGTCCTGTTATCACTGAAATCCAATTTTCTAATACCATAAGTGAGCTACTTCAAATAATGCCGGATGAAGTTGAGTTAAGAAATGCCTACTTATTAATTCAGGGTAGTTCTAATAGCACTCCTGGCTTTGTGCATTCTACGAATAAATTACTTTGCACTTATCAGATAGATGCACCATTCACTTTTACTCTTACTGACCATCCTATTACTATGGAGGAACCCTCTAAAGTAGAAATGCCTGAAGATATAAGAGACGAAATTGGAAATACGATTACTTATGCAGCGCTTAAAATGATAGTTATAAATAAGCTACCTATAGGTGCTACTGCAACAATATATGTGGGAACAGATAATAACATAGACCCCTCTGCCTCTCAATCGTATTCCTTTACAAAAGAGTTTGCTATTCTTTCTTCCGAATATGAAGGTCCAGAAGTAAATTCCGAAGGAGAACAATTAATTGATCTTACCTTAAATCAGGATGAACTGAGAGTATTCCAGAATCCTGAGGTCTATCTTTTACCTTCCTTCAGTTTTGAAGCAACCTCAGGTCCCGTAACCATTTATGCTTCTCCCGCTGATTACATTCATATGAAGGGTATGCTTACTGCAAGAGTGCATATAGAGGAGGAATAATGAAAAAGATTATTACTGGATTGATTATATTTTTAACTGTATCAATACTTTCTGCTACAACGATAACGCCACAATCAATGTTCTTTGCAGATAGTTATATGTTACGAGCAAGAGGTTGTGATGCTAATTATTGGAATCCTGCTTTACTTCAGAGAGGTTATTCTGATATTATGATTCCTATCTTCAATAACAGTATTTATCTGGGGAACAATTCTTTTAATATTGATTTATATAACTATGTTATGAAGCAAGTTTATCTGGATGATAAGGCTAAGCAAAAAATTTTGAATGCGATAGATGGCAATATGTCCTTTAATCTTGGTAGTCAGATAGGAATCTTTGGTTTTACCACTTCTAATATGGCATTTAGTAGCTCTGTTCATTTAGCAACCAAAGCAGCTTTGGATGAGCAATTTATAGAGCTGGCTCTCTATGGCAATGGAGATGGAAGTGAAGTTTATCATTTCACCAAAAATAATAACTATGCTGAAGGATTGAGTTATGTGGATTTGACTTTTGGTATGGGAGATATCCTTCTTCCCTTCCCGGAAACAGTGCCCGCAATAAAATTTGGTTTTGCGCTAAGTACACTTGTAGGAGTAGGAAATGTTCATACTCGTGAGTTAGAAGGCTATCTTTCCTCCAATCTGGATGGATTGAATGTTCAGCAAGATTTGATTATTCGCTCTGGATTAGGAGGTTATGGATTAAAAACCCTTCTTGGATTATATTCTGAACCCCTAACCAATTTAGAAGTTGGAGCTACGCTGGACAACCTTTTTGGCTTTATCAAGTGGCAAAAACAGACCCAGGAAGAAATCTATCATTTTGAGATAGATAGTCTTTATGCCTCTGATATAGAAGAAGATTTTTACATTGAAGATAGCTCTACCGTAGACATAAAACCCTATAAAACTAAATTACCTCCTGAAATGCGTTTATCTGCTTTATATACCTATAAACCAATATCAGTTTCAGCTGATTATGTAGTGGGTTTTGGGAATTCTCCGGAAGTAAGTAAACAGGGACGAATTTCATTGGGTGCACAGATTTGTCCTATTCCTCAAATTCCAATAAGTTTTGGTTATTGTTCTGGCAATGAAATCTACCCCTGGAGAATGTCCTATGGGATAGGACTAAATTTCAAATCTGTTGGTTTTGGTATTGCAATACAATCTATAGAAAGCATCATTCCAGGATCATCAACTAAAGGACTGGGTTTTGCCAATTACTTTAATGTGAGGTTATAATACTGCAATATATAATCATAATCCTGATATCTCTGGTCATATCAGGATATTACTATTATCGCACCCAACCTTCCTTAGATAAAGGAAAACGCCTTTTACTTTTCTTTCTGAGGAGCATAAGTCTTGCTATTATCTTGCTTCTCCTTATCAGTCCGATAATTCATTATGTTCAAAGAGTAAATGAAAAACAACAAATTATAATACTATCAGATATATCTGCAAGTATGGACCTTCCTGGTGGAAATGGAAAAACTAAGAAAAATTGGATACAGAGTTTTAATTCAACTATAAAAGATAAATTTAGTTCAGCTGGTTATGAGATAATTTCCTACGATTTTTCTGCTGGTCTTTCAAATCACAGGAATAATACCCTTCTTGTTCCTGCCCTGGAAGAGTTAAATTCAAAGCATGATTTTAGTAAAGTTAAAGGTATAGTTTTACTTTCCGATGGCTGGTTACACGATGATTTTCCCATACCTGTAAAACAATTAGGCTGTCCATTTTATGCTCTGGGTGATACATCAACCTCTATACAAGCAGATATTAGTGTGGTCAAAGTTATTGCCAATCCCCAAGCTTATAGAAATGAACCTACCATCATAAGAGCAGAAATCCATTCAGAAAACTATTCAGGTTCAGCAAAGGTTAAGTTATTTATTGGCAACACAGAAGTTCGTAATCAAACATTATCATTAAAAGCAGGTGAAACTATAAACCTTGATTTTGATTATCGCTTTAGTCAGACAGGATTTTATCCTTTTAGAGTAGAGGTTTCCGTTCCTGGAATTAAAGAAAGATCTTTAAATAATAACAGTTACCCTGGAGCGATAGAAGTTCTAACTAATAAACAAAGAGTGGTTATTCTTTCTGAAAGTCCTTCCTGGGATAATAAATTTATAGTTGACGCCATAATGGAAAATCCTCGCTGGGAGGTGAATTATTACCGGGTTCAGGGAAACAAAGTATTTGTCGGAGAAAAGCTGGTTGATACTTTACCTGTTGACCATCTGTCTGCCATCATCATTCTTAATAATGGTGCCTTACAACTTTCGGGATATCCACTTAACTATGTTCTTTCTTCCTATCAGAAAGGAATAGGAATTTTATTTCAAGGGATTCCCCTTTTAGAACTTTCCTCTATCCTTCCATTACAAAAATCAAATATAACCAGTGTTTATCAGGGTTTTCTGGAATTGACTCCTCAAGCTTCAAAATATCCTATGCTGGAATTTATCAGTTCAGAATTGCAAGATATCCCTCCTCTGGATTACTATTATGTAACAGCAAGCAAGGGAGCTGAGGTTCTGGCAACCATAGATAATCCACAGAACTCTCCTGCCCTAGCAGTTAGCACTCAAGGTAAGGCAAAAGTAATGGCGATGGCATTTTTGAATCTTTGGAAGTGGCAAATGCAAAGTGAAACCGGAGGTTATAAAAACCTGCTGGCTAATACCTTAACCTGGTTGGCTAACACTGCTTCCACAGGCTATTATGCTATTTATAACAACAGCTATTTTCGGGGTGAAGAAATTAATATAAGACTGCGAGCAGAAGATAATATTAGGGGATTACTTATTGATTTGAATCCAGAGATTAAAATTCTTGATACAGGAGGTAAAGAGGTATTTCGTGATTTTATGGTACAAACCGAAGGTGAATACAACACCCATTTCAGTCTGGATAAACCTGGAATTTACAGTTTTACGATTTCGGACCAGGTGAGTAAACAAAGTGTTTCAGGAAAGTTTAATGTGGCTGAATCCTCTCTGGAAGTAATGGATTTTGACCTGAATATGCCTCTACTTTCCTGGATAACTTCAGAAACGAAAGGAAAACTTCTATATCCTGCTACTCTACAGAATTTTCAACCCCTTCCAGCTCAAAATAGAGTGGTTAATAAAAGCAAAGATATTCCTCTTTATCGTAAATGGTATGTGATAACTTTATTTATTGTAGCTTTCTGTCTGGAGTTGTTTTTCCGTCGTCGTTGGGGTCTGCTATAACTACCTACTATTTAAATTTTCAGTTTCGCCGAATCATAACCAGATAACCATCCAATACTTGGAACCCCATAGAACGATAAAGATGCAGAGCAGCAGCATTACCCCTATGAACTTCCAGTTTTGCTTGCAGTACCTGGCTATCTGCTATTGTAATGGCTTCCTGCAATAAAGAGCGACCTATCCCTTGATTCTGGAATTCCGGTAAAATTGCCATATGATGAATGTATAATCTACGGTAATCATTAGTTAACCAAATAGTCCCAACCAGTTTATCTTCAATATAAGCAAGAAGTAGAATGCCTCCATGTTCTAAAGTTCTCTGAATAGAATCAAAACTATCGGCACGTGCAGGATTGCTGATACCTGTTTTATCCCAGATGGAAACGATTGTAGTGTATAGCTCCTCATTCAATTGATAGCACTGAATGATTTTCAGCGTAAAAGCTCCTCAGGATCACCTTCTTGGGCACGAAAAGTAGCAGCAAAACGAGTAAATCGGAAATAGGTATCAAATGGCACTTCAAAGACCAGGTCTGGATAGAGGTCAATAGTCATAAAGTAATTCTTTTCTCCAGGATAAAATTCAATCTGAATAGTGGAATTATCAGTTAATAAAAGCTTTACCTTACATACAGGAGAATCAGTAAGGTCAATATTTCCTCGTGGAAACATTGTCCCAGAACCTAATCTGGCAAGTGCATTTAATATCTTGCCCATAGTTACATTTCCGGGAGGTATATCAAAATCCTCTTTACTATCCTTATAGTGCCAGACATTTCCGTTACGAGTCAATTGATAGCTATTTTTGGTATGCTTAACTTCAATTGCATACAATTGTTCCGGGAAAATTCTGAGAGCATAGGAGGAACGCCAGGAATCTAACTTGGGTTGATAATTTAAGCATACTTTTCGTTTTATCTGATAGATATTATTATCCCCTTTAAAACAAAAATAATCAGCTGGATTACCTAAATCAGAGAACCACACCTCTTCAAGAAGTTTATTCTTACTGTCATAGATCTTGATTTTAAGTGCAGTAGAATCTTTTAATCCATACTGATTAAGCGCTGCTTTACCACTAGCAATAGGTTCCGTAGAATACTTTTCTCTTAGCACTTCAGTCCAGAACATCTTGAAATGGTTTTCATCCACATCCCATTTAATAGGATAAGTTATCTGCCACCGGTTATTTATCTTCAAAAAAGTGATACTGGTATCGGGATTGGCAATTTCTATCTTTACAATGTTTGTAGAATCAGCAGGAAATATAGGTTTTATGGTTTCTTTTTTCTGCTGAGAAGTTAAAAGATAGATAGCCAGAACCAGCAAAGCAAGAAAGATGATTAAAAGGATAATCTTATTTTTCTTCATATTTAACTTTGGCGGTATATCTTGAAGCTTGAATAATACCAAAAAGTGCCAGCAGGAGAACAGGTAAGAAAATAGCTGTCAGTCGAAAATATCTATTTAAAATAGAAATTGTTTTTTCTGGTTCAGCAGGCTGCATCTCGTGTTTTTGCATATAAACTTCTGCACTGAGTTCATTGTAGACATCTCGTGGAGACCGAATTTTTACCATATCTTCCCTTCCAAGAAGATAATCTATGGCATTAAGAACAATAAATGCTCCAGCACTAAATTCAAGAGGAAATTCGCTATCTCCAAAGAGGATAATCTTTGCTTTATCCGTGGAATTGAAGAAAGTGCTATCATCCAGTGCTTTGGTAAAATAGCTACGAAAAGTGCCCGATATTTCAGCAGCAACAGTTTTGGGTGGTTGACTGAGGTAACCAGGATCCAGACCTCGTTGAACTGCTACATCAACCCTGAAATCAGGTCCAATCAAAACATTGGAATGATTAGAGGTTTGAAGCACTTTTTCAAACTTGATTTTAGAATCTGGAACAGGGTTAATCTCAGAAGCAATGTTCATCGTAATAACTGGAAAACCAGCAGTATAGGGAAATTTAGGATTAGGATGTAACCTCGGAATAAAAGGATAGGGAACAACAGTTCCTAAACCACTACCTCTACCATATTCACATTCCATATCCAGCACAATATTGGGTTCTATATTGATTCCATAATGCTCCAGAAGCCTAAATAGAGGCCCATCCAGAAGAGCCAAACCTGAACCACGCTCAGATAAAAACATCAGAGCACGATCCTGAGTCATAACTATCTTCCCGTTTTGCATCAGATACTGATCAAGATGGTAGAGTTGTTTAGTGCTTAAGGTATCAATAGTTCCTAAACAGAGCATTACAGGAGTATGTTTAGGACGAGTGGTCAGGTCAGTATAGGTGATTCTATAGTTATCCATCAATTCAAGGAAAAAGGTAGCTAAGGCATCAGAATAATTTGTATACTGATGAACCATACTGAGAGAATCCATAAAGACGGTTATCTCGGGAAGATTTTCTGTATGCAATTTATTAATCTGTTTCAGAAGCTGATATTCCATCATTCTTTCCATACCAGGTCTTAGATACATTGAAGAAGATTTTCCTGCACTTTCCAGATACAAACCAAAGACTACTTCTTTAGTAACCAGTTTTTCATCCTCATAGGTAGTAAAAGAATAAGCTGGAATATCATAATCTCTTGCCTGTTCAATCAGTTCTTTATTGTTATTGGCACGCACATACTCAAAGCTAAACTTGTTATGAGAATTACGGGCAAATTCTTCCAGCATATCTTTTAGACTACGGTTTATAGTGCTCATTTCTTGAGGTAAATCCTGAGAGGCAAAAACCTTAACTACCACTTTATCTCTTAAAGTATGAAGGGCTTCTTTTGTTGCTTTGCTAAGAGTGTAGGATTTACTCTTGCTCAGGTCTATTCGGAAATATAGAAAACTGGAGATAATCATTATCAGTATCACAATCAGGATTTTGATGATATAGGAGGTTATGATTTGATGGCGTGTATTCATTTTATCGCTCCTGACTGAGATTTTGAGCTTGAAGACGGAATTGAGCTAAAAGGATAAAGATTATCATAAGTGCAGCAAACCAGATCAGGTCTCTGCTATCAATCACACCCTTAAAGAAGCTTTCCAGATGATAATCAAAACCAAAGTATTCAAGTGTAGCAAAAAGTTTCAGCGGAATTAAATCTCCAATGCGACCAATGATAAACAAGACACCCGAGATGGCAAAGGCTATAATGAAAGCCAGCACTTGATTATCTGTCAGGCTGCTGGCGAAAATTCCTATGGCAATAAAAGCCGCTCCAGCAAATAACAAACCCAGATAACCGGTAAAAATGGCTCCATAATCTACTCCTATACCAAAAAAACCAATCAAAAAAGCAAAAACAAGAGTAAAAAGCAGGACGGTGGCTAACTGGAATAAAACACCTAAAAACTTACCCCAAACAATTTGACCAAGCTTGATGGGAAGAGTACTGATAAGCTCCAGAGTGCCAGTGCTTCGTTCTTTAGCAATACTACCCATAGTTAAAGCGGGGATGAAGAACAAGAACAGGGTATGCATAACTCCAAAGATGCCTCGCATATCCGCAGCTCCTATTTTAAGTGCATTAAGAGCAAACCAGATGCCACAAGCCAGAAGATAAACTCCATAAATGATATAAGTGCTTAAGGAACGATTTGCCAGAGAGTATTCTTTATTTGCTATAGTTAAAGCAGGATTCATTATTGCTCCTTTGTTGAGGATTCTTCTTGGACCTTTTCCTCAGTTTCCTCTACAGATATTGTCTCTTTTTCTGTTTCTGTTTCCAGTCCATTAGCCTCTTCTGAAGAAATTTCTTCCTCTTCTAAAACTTCTTCTTCGGTATAGAAAGAATCCTGGGAAGTGAGTAAATGGAAAATTTCTTCCAAACTTTGAGTTTCTCTATAAATGCTGATAAGATTCCAACCCTGATCTAATACATAAGCAGATAATTCCTTACGGAGATCCATTTCTACTGGAATGGTAAACTTTAACTCTAAATGCTCATCTTTCTGTTCTATTTCTGTAAGTTGAACCTCTGGATATTGAATCAACCAGGGTTGAAAATCTGGATTTTCTGCTTCCAGTTCCAGCACTATTTCACTGGTCCCAGAAATATATGAACTGAGATTCTCTATGCAATCATCTACAATGATTTGTCCCTTGTGAATAATTATTACCCGGGAACAAAGAGCTTGTACTTCTTGCATAATATGACTGGAAAGGATAACGGTTTTATCTTCTCCCAGTTCACGAATCAATTCCCTAATTTCCATAATTTGGTTGGGATCAAGTCCACTGGTTGGTTCATCCAGAATAAGTAAGTCCGGATTATGAATTATAGCTTGAGCAAGACCAGTCCGTTGACGATAACCCTTGGAAAGAGTGGCAATTCTCTGTCTCCAGACTTCATCCAAGCCACATTTTTCTCTGACAAACTCCAATCGCTCGGAAAGATCTGGCTCTTTCATTTTACGCAAGGCGGCAATATAGCGTAGAAATTCATTAACTGTCATTTCATTATAAAGAGGATTGAGCTCAGGAAGATACCCTATCCGAGCACTGGCAGCAAGAGGATTTTCAAAAACATTTTCTCCATCAAGCTCAATCGTTCCACTATCGGGTTGCAGATATCCCACCATCATTCGCAGAGTGGTCGTTTTCCCTGCTCCATTAGGACCAAGAAAACCCACTATTTCCCCTTTTTCTGCTGTAAAACTTATATCCTGTACTGCCTTGATATTCCCAAAACTTCGGGAAAGATTCTTTATGGCTAACATCTTAATTTAACCTCATATATTTACAAACTTATTAAGAACTAATAAAAATAAATCCGCTGAAAATCATTATTGATATAATCAGATAGAATGCTGAATTAACATTATTGGTAACTTATTTTCTCAGCTTTTGCCTCTATCAATAATAATGATATATGGACAAGCAGTTTAAATTATTTATCTGCTTTATCCTAACATCTAAGAAAGCTTTTCTTGTCAATAAAAATACATTGAGTTATTGTAATTTAAGTTTCCTCATTTTTAAATCTTCGTGAGTTAATAATTGTTTCAGTTCCGAATTATTCTTGACAATAAAGACTGGTAAAATAAAAAAGAAACACGCCGAGTGTTTGACTCTAAACTAAAAAAGCAGGATCAAACACCGACAGGGTATAACTGGAAACGGTTATGCCTCCCATTTTTGGAAAGGCGGGAGAGCAAGAAAATCTCCCCTCTTTTACAGCTTTCAGGAGGATAAATGAAGAAGCTGATTTATTTATTGGTGCTTTTACTGCTCTTAGCATTAACTGCTTGCAGTGAAAAAGACAATCCCTCAGATGTCAAGATTCTGGGCTACAAACTTGACCAATTTATCAATCCAGATACCGTGCGTAATCATATTGATTCTGAAGCAGATGAAACGATTGATTTTCGCCCCTTATTTGCCTATGAAATCGTTAGTTCTACGGATGGATTCAGTCCTCGTCAAAGTGCTTATGCCGGATATGACTTACCCTGGGATATATTTTCTCAAGGATACTATGTTCCAAGTGACGACCATAGAACCTGGTTTCCTGGTATGGAGCTTCCTTCCGCTTTTAAAGTCAGGAATGCAGGATTGTTCCGTCTATATCGTAAGGTGGATGTAGATACCGGTAACAGAGATTCAAAATTGATTGAATTGCGTGGACTTAGCACTTATACAGTGGATAACTGGTCAGGTCTCTCGGAAGAGGCAATCAAACTTAGTGATTTGCTGCAGGGTATTGCATCTTATGATTCTGTATCTTTTGTAGCCGTAGATGGATATAGTCAGAACTATCAACCGCAACTGATCAATGATGGCTATTATTTACTGAATTCAGAAGTTACAACATTCCCATCCTTTAATACCACCCTTCCCGGGAGTTTAAAGAAATTCAAAAAACTCGCTAAAATTAATGTTTATGGTGCTACTTCTATTCAGAACTTTAATTTTTCTCTGGCACCTCAAGAAAGTGCAGATTTGACTTTTACTATACCCAGCGATTTAAGTGATTTTGAAAGCACGGAAATGATGACGGAAAAGTAAATTTGTCCAGATATCTACCTCTTTTATTAATACTTCTGATACCTCTGAGTTGTTTTGCAGAGATAGCAACAAATTTGGCTCCGGTGGATTCTTTAGCTAAGAAAAAATATCTGCTTCCAACCGTGAGAGTTATAGCAGATAACCCAGAAGATGCCATCGGAGCCCTTCATATCATTGATTACCAACAACAAAAAGGTATTTCAGCTCTTAATCTTTATGAAGGATTGCAGGATATTGTGGGGATAACTAATACAACTGGAACAAAAGATGAGAGCAATCTTCGCATTCGTGGTTTTCGGAGTAATGAAGTAAAAGTTCTGGTTGATGGTCGTCCACTTAATAGCGGCTATTTCGGCAATATTGATTTACATCAATTTTCGCCTTCCGATATAAAGGAAATCCATATTGTTAAAGGTCCCGGTGCTGCTATTTATGGAACGAACACAATGGGCGGAGTGATCAATATTATTACGGCAGATCCAGATAAATATAACTGGTTAAAACTCAATCTATTAGCAAAAAGAAACAATACTAATAGACTGGAGATTAGTTCTGACCATAAATTAAAAAGCTTCGGCTATAAAGTTAGTCTGGCACGAGAACATAACGAAGGAATCGTACTGCCAAAAGATTTTACTCCTACTCCTTTTGAAAATGGTGGAGTCCGAAATCACAGTTTGAAGACTCAATATGATTTTCAGACTCGTTTGGACTTTGAGATAAATCCTTTCAGGAATATAGGAGCTTCGGCTGGTTTTACTTATGTCCCGGAAAAACTTATACCATCATCTATATATACTCTGGATTACCGTCAATACATTGATTGGATGCACTACTGGACAACCCTGGAATATGTAGATATTCTAAATGAATTCTTAAAGCTAAGTTCTCAAATATATTACGATGGTGGTCGGGACATTTATAGGGAATACAGTGATGCATCTCACCAACATCTTACTCTAGATAGCCATATGCGTTACTATACCTTAGGGGTTAATCCAAGAATGGAATGGGTTCCTGATGCCTTGAATACTTTCAATTTTGGCTTTAGAGTTGAATCTATGTATAGCACCAGAAAGGACAATGGAAATTACCTGGATTGGACTCCTCACTGGTTAAATATTTATAATGCTTTCTGTCAGTGGAAATATCAGCTGAATAATAAAACTAATTTTCTCGCTGGCTTGGGAGCGAGTAGTCATCATTGTGATTTGAAAAGTTCACTCAGTCTCTTCCCTGAACCTTCTGTAGCTCTCAATTTTAAATGGAATGAACAAAGTAAAAGTACCATCTCCATTGGAAATAATATCTCTTTTCCTACGATGCGTCAGCTATTTTCCGCTGAAAATGGTAACCCAGACCTTAAACCTCAAAATGCTATCAAATATGAAATCAGCCATCAACAAGGTATTAAGGCAGGAAATATACTCTTTAGCAATCAGTTAAGCTTATTTTATAATGATATTAACAATCTAATTGATAGACAGGGCAATACCTATGAAAATATTTATAGAGTCCATTCTTCTGGCGCCGAATACAGTCTGATGTTCAAACCATTTACCTGGTGGGAAAGCGAAGCTGCCTATTCATATATCTGGTGGAAAAGCAGTGATGATTATGAACTAACCGAAACTCCACACCATCAAGCTAACTTTACTCAAAGACTAACTTTGCCCTGGAAATTGAAACTTAAATTTATCTCTTGCTTTACTGATAGCCGTTTTAGCCAGGATAAATTAAATATTTATCATTCCCTTCCCTCTTACTGGTTGCATAATGTAGAACTGTCCTATAAATTAACCAAGTTTAGTTTTGCCTTAGGTTTAGAAAATATTTTTGATACCTATTACGAGACTGAGTATGGATATCCCGGTCCAGGACTCAATGTCTTCACCAGAATAAGCACAGAATTTTAAAGTTTTGTCTTTTTTCCAATTACTCCATTAAAATTATACAGAATATATTCAAAACTTATATTGCCAGAAAAAAATATTATTAATATCCTACAAATTTTTTGGTAAAAACGATAATCCTAACCTAGACAATTGTTTAGAACTCTTATCTGTCTCTAAGCTCCTACTTGGCTGTCTCTTAGCTACTTACGCAATAAAGAGCCAAGAGAGAGTCAAGATGCACTTAAAACGAAGGAGAGAAATTTAGATTATAAAAAATATGGAATCATTAGGAGATTTGGAATGAAGTTTAGTCTTTATACATTTATTGATTTTTCAGATATATACGCTTATTTTTCTTCAATTATAGGGAGAAAGGAACTTAATAAGGCCTGGTCTCTGCGGGACACTCATCTAGAAGAGGGGGAATATAATCTCAAAAGGGCACCTATATATTTTTTATAAATAATTTACTATCTATTTTTAAATCTTTTAGTTATGTAAGTGTCTTTTATAATATATGATTACTATATGGAGACTATTGTATAAATCTTCTAGATTTGCCCTAGTATCATTGAAGTATTAAGCTTTTTTATAATCAATTAGTAGATAAGTTAGTAACAGAATGAATTTAGGCATTATTTATAGGGCTTTTTTTAACAATCAGTTTATTACCTTCCACACCAAGAACAGTTACTTTAGTATTTTCTTCAATAGTAGAACCATCTTCAGAGATAGCAGACCATTCTTCTCCTCCCAGTTTCACATAACCTTTTCCATCCTGAGGAATAGCTTTGGTGACAAAACCTGTTTTCCCTTTAAGAGCATAGATATTGGTTTCAGCTGCAGGAAATTGGAGGAGTTTTTTTCCAACTTTACGGGTAAGAAGAAAACAGATAAAGCTAAGAACAGCGAATATAATAATTTGTAATAGAACATTACTGCCCACAATATAGAAAAGGCTCAATAAACCAGTAATGAGAGCAGCAATACCTAAGGCAAGGAAAAAGAAAGCAGGGTCAAAAATTTCAATTATGGTAAAGATGATCCCCAGAATAATCCAAATTTGCCACGGCTCCATATCAGCTTCCTCCTTTAAGTTTTAGGTTCATCCTTTGTTTCTTCCCTTTCTTCAGACTGATTGCTTTGTCTATCGTCTTTATAAATACGTTTAACTTTACGCCTGTGTCCACTATGACCATAATGTGAAGAATATCGGTTATAATAATCGCCATAACCATAGCGATAGCCACTTCCTAAACTGCTGGCAGTAAATCCCTTAACTCCGAAGAGTGAAAGGATATAAGCTATCAATTTTAAAACATAATAAAGGACTACTGTCCCAACAACTAAAACCACGAGAGCTTTAACAAAATTTAGAGCAAAGGTCTTAAACCAAGAGAATTGATTGCTAGCAACTGATGAAATAAGTTGTACATAAAGTAAAGTGGCATCAGATTGACGAAGTGCTTTCACTCTATCTTCCTGAACACGAATTTCAGTAATCAATCTATTTTTATAATCGGCAAGCGAGCCATATATATTTCCTGCAGCTTCCAGGTCAGCCAGTTCTTTTCTTTTAGACTGGAGGATTTCTTCTTCTGTGGCTAAGGATTTATTCACCAGTGAGGTATCAGCGACCTCTATTTGCTGTTCAATATTTCCCAGAGAAGCGAGTTTTTGTGTTAATTCGGGCATTTTTTGGCTATCCACTTTGAAGATAAATTCGCCATAGGAGCTTTCCCGGGATTTCAATAGAGGTGTATCCAGGGCATAGGAATAGACAATAGAATCCATATTCTGAAGAGCATTGGAGATATTGGGACTGCTGATTCTAATCTTAGCTTTTTTTACGGAATGAGTTTCTTCAAAAGTCTTATTTGACTTTTTAAAAATTTCATCTAGATTAGGACCATTATCTTTTTGCTTCATAGCGGAAAATATTGCCCATCCGAGCGATAGAAAAATAATAATTATGGCTATACTTTTAATTCTTCTGCGTGTAGTACTGGAAATTTTTGCCATTATAACCTCATTTATATTTAGTTATCAATTCTTCTGCGTGTTTTAAAGAAATTTCAGAAATATCTCCTGCCAGCATCCGAGCAATTTCTTGCTTTCTTTGTTGCGGTTCAAGAGGAATTATACGGATAATATTTTTATGCTTACCTGGCACTTTCTGCAAAGCCAGCTGTTGATTGGCAATAGCAGCAATTTGAGCCAGATGTGTGATACAGATAATGCGATGATGCTGAGCTAACTGATAGATAAACTGAGCCACATAATCTGCAGTTTTACCACCGATTCCAGCATCAATCTCATCCAGAATAATAAGTTTTTCTTCCATTCTTTCAGACAATACTTTTTTAATAGCCAGCAGTATACGAGAAAGTTCACCACCTGAAGCTACGGCAGAAAGTGGTTTTAACTCACTTCCACGATTGGCACTGAAGAGGAATTGACAATTATCCTCTCCTTCCTCACTACATAAGCTTAAATATTGTTCTGGTAATATATGCTGAGTAGTCTTTTTGTCAATATTTATTTTGAACAGAGCATCAGGGATAGAAAGCAGACGGATATTTTCTTGCAGTTCTATAGCTAGAGAATAGGCTGCTTTTTGACGGGATTCTGTAAGTTTACTTCCCAGCTCTTTAAGTTTTTCATAATCTTGCTGAACGCTATTTTCCAGAGCTATAATACTTGCACTAAGGTCCTCCATCGCATTGATTTGACTTTCTCTTTGGTGAAAAAGTTCAAGCAATTCAGCGATATTTTTAGCATGATGTTTATAGAGCAAGCTATTGATTTCATCCAGACGCAGCTGGATTTCTTGAAGTCTCTGCGGATTGAGAGAAATACTTTGACTGATATCATTTAAATCAGAAGCAGAGCTGGAAATTTGCTCCAGACACTCCTTTAAATTATTAAGAATTGGAGCAATCCGAGGATAAATAGAGATGTAGTTAGAAAGGTTGTTAATAACATAAGCCAGAAGAGAATGAATGCTATCTTCCCTTTCATATAGAGTGAAATAGGCAGTAGAAGCAGTTTCAATCAGCTCCTGGGCATTGCTCAACAGTTCAAATTCTTTCTGCAGTTCCTCATCTTCTCCGATTTTGAGGTTAGCCTTTTCCAGCTCATTAAACTGATACTGATACAGTTCTTTTAACTGACGATTTTTTTCTTCTTCTTCTTTTAGTTTTTCCAGCTCTTTCAGAGCAGATTTAACTGAGTGATAGGTCTGAGCATATTCTGTTTTAAGAGAGGAATTTTGAGCATAAAGGTCTAATAATTGGAGTTGATAGGTATTAGAAAGTAATCTTTGCTGGTCAAGTTGATGATGAAAATCAATCATCAGCGGTTTTAGTTCTCGCAAAAACGATGCTGTAACTTTGCGACCGTTAAGAAAATAAGTTGATTTACCTGCAGGTTTTATCTCCCGAGCCAGGGTAATTTCAGAATTCAGCTTATGACCCTGCTCCTCTAAAAAGCTTTGTACTTCAGAATTATGAGAAATATCAAAGGTAGCTTCCAGATAAATAGGTAGGGATTCATTAAAGGGTTCTAAGGCAGAAAAATTATCTCCAAAAATTAAAGCAATAGCACCCACTAAGATAGATTTCCCTGCTCCAGTTTCCCCGCTTAAGACCGTCATACCTGGTCCAAATACAATTCTTTCTTCTGGAACAAATAGATAATTCTGAATATAAAGCTCGGTCAGCATCTATTTTCCCAAGTGCAACTTGCGCCTAAGAATCTGATAAAAAGTGCGATTAGAAAGTTTAACAAACTGTACTGTCTGCTTTGCTGCGGTAATAACAACCTCATCATTTTCTTCAATGGGACTACAATTGACTCCATCTATTTGCAGTGTAGCTGGAGCTTCCAGGTTATGAACACGTAATAAGAGATGGTCAGTAGAAGGGAAAACCATAGAACGCACGGTTAAAAGGTGAGGATTTAAGGGGCTTAATACCATAGCTTTCATTTCAGGAGATAAAATAGGACCTCCAGCAGCGAGAGAATAAGCAGTTGAACCAGTTGGAGTACTAACAATTACACCGTCACAACGTGTGTCAAAAACGAATCTTCTATTATTAAAGATACGTACTCCAATAAGTTTTGGCATTTCTGCTTTACAGGCAACGGCATCATTTAAAGCCAAATCTTTATAGATGATAGTGCCATTTCTTCTCAGCTGACACTGGATAAGCATTCTTTCCTGCAAGCGATATTTTTTATTCAGGAGGTCTCTTAGTGAAGATTTTAATTCACCTAAGGTAGTTTCAGAAAGAAAACCAAGATAGCCTATATTAATTCCCAGAATAGGAGCTCTAGTTTTAAGAGCGATTTTTTTTGCTCGGAGGATGGTCCCATCTCCGCCAAAAGCGAGTACGCAATCAATTTGGGGAGTTTTGTCATTTTGCAAGATATGAATATCCGGAGGTAGTATATCCTGCTGTTCTGGTATACCATAAAAGTTCAGATGGTCTTCACTTTTAAGTTCTTCCAACAATTCATAGATAGCAGTTTTATCTTTGTAAGCTTGGTTGATGTAGATAACAAAGTTTTTCATTATAAAGAATTCATAAGACTAACATAGGAAAGATACCGACTAGTAGGAATTTTCCCTTCTTCCAGAGCAGAAAGAACAGCACAATGCTCTTCATGAGTATGGGTGCAATCATTGAAATAGCATAAAGGCGCAAGAGATGCAAAACCTGGAAAGATTCGGGGAATTTGAGACTTAGCTTCTTTATCAAGATGGATAGTTTTAATTCCAGGAGTATCCAGCAGATGACCTCCAAAACTCCAGGGAATCAGGATAGTTCTGGTAGTGGTATGTTTCCCCTTTTCATTGTAATTACTGACCTCAGCGGTTGGAAGATTTAAAGACGGTTCCAGTCTATTGATAATAGAACTTTTCCCTGTTCCGGATTGACCAGAGAAGACACTATCTCGATTTTTTAACAGTTTGTGTAGTTCATCTACGCCTTCTCCGGTCAGAGCAGAGGTATATAGCAATGTATAACCAACTGTTTTATAATAAGATACAGTTTCTTCCAGTTTCCCCCGGTCTTCACAGAGGTCCACTTTATTGATCACGATAATAGCATCTATATTATCCAGAGCAGCAAGACAGAGATAACGATCTATCAATCCAGGTTTAATCATCGGTTTTCTCCAGGAAGAAGTAACTATTACCTGGTCAATATTAGAAGCTAAGATAGTAGGTCTCTGGTAATTAGAGCCCAGATAACGAGTTAAGGTATTCTTACGAGGAAGGATATTTTCAATTCTTGGTGGTTCAGCTGTAATATCCAGTTCCACATAATCTCCCACTGCTACAATGGACTTGCTATGGAAAGCGAATTGCTTTAATCTCCCGGAAAGAGTTGCTGTATAGATTTTTTTATCTGCTTCAATAGCGTACTGATAGTTACTTTTAATTTCCAGGATACGACCTGATATTAATTGCATACTCTTTTTATAGTTTTCCGCTACTTTTTCTGGAGTTCTTTTTGCTTTAAATTTTATGTTATCGGGCAATTCATCCAGTACCTCAAGGTCCAGCAAGCGTGTATTTTTCAACCTTGCTGGACGATGTGGTTTGAGGATTTTTTTGTCCTTTGTTTTCATAATTTTAAGATAGTAGAGGAGTTAATCTATCAAATAGCTTGCTGGCTGCTTTTAGTTTTGCTTCATTGCCTACCACGCAGTAATGATTCATACTCATCACTTCTTCAATCATATCTGCATATTGATGAATATCTTCCAACCTGGTGGAAAGCACTTCATCTCTAATCTGTTGTCTATCTTCCTGCGTAAAACCGGTAATATAATCATCATCAGATTGAGCACCTTTCCCTTCAGGAGTTTTAGGATAATCCAGATTGGAAATGTCTCCAATGATATACCTTTCCATATCTCGTTTACTACATTCAAAATTACGCAAATATTCAGGAGTCTGATCATAGACTTCCAGAGTTCTTTCCAGATTAGGATCTCTATAGGAAACAAAATACATATAGCCATTCAGGGTAAACCCTGCCCAGGTTCCATAAGCACCACCTTTTTCTCGGAGTTCACGATACAGGTATTCGCTATTAAGAATATTGGTGAGCACTCTTAACTTTCCGGAATAGGAATAACCCTTACGGAAGAAATTTCCACCCTTGGCACAATACTGCACTTGAATAGGTGCAATAATACCTTCATTAAAATCTGTAGGATGAAAATACCGTTCAAAAGGTGGATACACTTTATCAGGAATGGCATCAAGCAGTGGATTCAACCCATTGATAGTCTCTTTTATAGCTTCTTCATCTGAAGTAATACTTATTAAGAGATTATTCTGACAAAAGTAAGTTTCTCGTACCTGTGCAAGTTTATGAGCAATATTTTCTATATCCTGGTCTAGTTTCTTATCTAAATCACAGAGAAAATGATAATAGTCCAGACCACTGGTAAGATCAATAAAATGATGTATTTGGCTGGAGGGAGCAAAAAGGCGGTTAATTGCTATACTTTCAGCAAAATAAAATAATCTGGTTTGGAGTTTAGCTTTTGCTTCCCGTATGAGTAGTTTTAATCTATCATAGTCATCAAAAAGAGGATAAAGGGCAAACTCTTTTGCCAGCTCAATAAGCTTATCTGTCTTATTTTGTAATGCTTTCCCGCTAAGCAAAAACTTGAGCAGAATGATATCCGGGTCCTGATAACTGGGTCTGAGATTTAAAATTAAATTCAAATCTCCAGTGTGACTATAGATTTCGTTGGAAAGGTCTACATAATTATAATTTTTACTATCTACCATTCCCATAAGAGAAGCATATAAAGCTAACCAGGGGAGGTCTTCTTCGGGAGAATGATCAAGGTCAAAATAGGCTTTTAGATAAACAATTCCATTAGTTTTTAAAGGATGAGTAAGGATAGTTTTAGTTCCGAGTTTTTCCAGTTCCAGAGGATAGGCTTCTGCTTCAGGATTTATATCTTCAAGGGTAAGGAAAGGAATACGGGCAAGTTCTTCAGGAGTTGGTTGCTGCTGTTGCCATTGTTGAAACTCCCTGGTATCTTCTATCAGTTTATTAAGCACTGCTTCACTCAATTTCTTTTTTTCTTCTGCCAGTTTTTCCTTTATCTCTTGCTCCCATTTATTAGCCAATCCTGGAACGGGAACATAGGTTATCTGGCTGCTATGGTGATTTTTAAGCATTGATTTCTTAATCAATTCTTCATAATAAGGTTCAGTTAGACCCCTTCTCAGTTCTTTCAGTATATCTTCAAATGCCAGAGCATCTATAGGATTACCACCGTGGATCCAGTGATGATATACATTAAAAGCATAATAAAGCCCTTTAGGAAAGTTTCCGCTGGGACCTTCTCTAAGGAAGAATTCTCTTCTATTAAGAACTGCTTCTATGAGTTTTTTATCAATTCCTTCTTTAACCAGACGATTCAACTCGTCTGTGATAAGCTGAACCAGAGCAGGGATATTTTCCTTTTTAACTTCTTTACAAATTATACCGAAGGTTGGCTGTAAAATACAAATATTGAAAGAAACTCTCACATCATGAGCTAACCCTGATTCCAGAATAGCTCTTTTCAAAGGAGAGGCAGGTGTGCTCATCAGAATATCCATAAGAGCATTTATAGCAAAAACGGTGATTAAATCAGGATTTTTACCATAGGTATAATTCAAACTTAGATGATATTGTTCACTTATATCTTTCCCTTCTTCCACGGGATATTCCACTTCCAGTTTCTTGGTTCGGGTAAAAGGTTTCTGGAAAGGCAGTTCCACAGGTTCCACATCTTTCTTAAATTGAGAAAGATATTCTTTATCCATCATTTCCATTATTTCATTTTCATCAGCATCTCCATAGAGGAAAATATAGGAATTAGAAGGATGATAGTGCTTTTTATGAAAGTTGATAAAATCTTCATAAGTGAGTTGAGGGATTTCCTTAGGATTACCACCGGAATCGTATTTATAAGGTGAATCGGGAAATTGAGCAATCTGATTGTTTAATTCAATCAGGTTATCTGGCGAAGAATAAGCTCCCTTCATCTCATTATAGACCACACCAATAATCTTAAGCTCATCTTCAGGGTCTTTAATATCATAATGCCAACCTTCCTGACTCAGGATATGTGGTTGCTCATAAATTTTAGGGAAAAACACTGAATCCATATAGACCCGAGCAAGATTATAAAAATCCTTATTATTAGTGCTGGCTACAGGATAAAGAGTCATATCCGAATCAGTCATTGCGTTGATGAAAGTGTGCAACGACCCTTTGATCAGCTCCATAAAGGTGGATTTTGCAGGAAAATTCTTTGAACCATTCAGTACTGAATGTTCCATTATATGTGGACAGCCGGTATTATCCTGAGGAACAGTTTTAAAAGTGACACAGAAAACTTTGTTATTATCCTCACATTTAACATTCAGAAAATGGGCTCCACTCTTCTTATGTTCATAGTAATAAGCGGTTGCTGAGATTTCTTTTATCTCACGAGTTTCAAGCAGTTCAAAACCATTTTTTTCCACCTGCTTCTTCATTATATTCTCCTAAATAAGTTTATATTCCTTCAAAATATTATGTAGTATCTCTCTGTTGTTATCCATTAAAGGACACATAGGTAAACGGAATTCCAGTTGTAGCATTCCCATCATATGCAAAGCCTCTTTAACGGGAATAGGATTGGTCTCAATAAACATAGCTTGATGTAGTTTCAGCAGATTTTGATGCTGTTTTGCAGCATTGATAAAATCACCTTTTAAACAAGTATGTATATGCTCACTCAATTCTTTTGGAATAATATTTGCCGTAACTGAGATACAACCCCTTCCCCCAATAGCCATTATAGGATAGTTCATTGCATCTTCACCACTTAATAGTGCAAAACCTTCTGGAGCATCACGAACAATTTCCGTTGCCTGTACTAAATTACCACTTGCTTCCTTTATTCCTGCAATCTGAGAACATTGACGGGCAAGTTTTACTACTGTAGAAGAAGTAATATTCACTCCTGTTCTTCCGGGAACATTATAGATAACTATAGGAATGTTAGTTTTCTCTGCAATAGCCAGAAAATATTCTTCCATACCCTTCTGAGTAGGCTTCACATAATAAGGGGTTATTATCAACGCATAATCTGCTCCTAATTCCTGAGCCTGTTTAGTATCCGCTAGCGTATGGCTAAAATTATTGCTTCCAGTGCCAATTATCACTGGAACTCTATGATTTATCTTCTGCATAGCAAACAACAGCAATGCTTCTCTCTCATCCGATGCCAGACTGGAAGCTTCTGCCGTAGTCCCTAAGAGGACAATTCCATCGGTCCCATTCTCTAAATGAAAATCTATTAGCCTCTCCAGGGCTACATAATCTATCTCTCCATGCTTAAATGGAGTTACTAAAGCCACAAAGGAACCTTGTAACATAAGTACATCTCCTTAAATATTTGCTATTATTTGATATTTAAACATTTAATAATCTAATGATACAAGTTTTTTCTTCATATTCTTGTTTATCCAAAAAACATAGATATTATTTTCCGTCAATCTAAATATTAGAACCAGTATGGGATTCAACATTGGTTTTCGGATAATCCCAGAATGAAATATGAGAAAGGATACTAAATGATAATTGCAACCTTCCCTTTTATCTATTTCAATAATTATATCCTAAGATTACTAATAGGTTTCTTCTTTTTTATTAAATTTATTATATATTCATATCAGATATCTTTAATAGAGTAGCTATTTAAATAAAAAGTTTTATCTATATTAGAGTTTTTTATTGTCATTCTGATAGTTGTTAAGTCTACCTTATCTCTATCTTGACGCTTTTATTAGGAAAGACCTAAGGAGGAAACAAGTAATTGAATAATTTCAATTTCATTAGTAAGTTATAGAGAGATAAGAAGAAGAAGATAATTAATACACTTTTAATGAGTTAAAGTAAAAGTGAGTATTTGCTAATGTTCTATTTTCTAATATTTATAATGAAAGCATTTTAAGAAAGCTTAAAAATGAATCAGGACTCCAGAAGAATGACAACGCTATCAATGATACTTCCATCTAAACTGTAAGCAGTGCAAATCAGTACATTTCTTTCCCGGGTAAGAATAAGGTAATTATAGGAAGAACAAAAGATTTTACTATATGGATGTTGAGAAAGTGAAGGACGAAGAGAGCCTCCCGCACCTCCTGAGACAAAAAAATGGAGGTTTTTCCACTGTAAATGCTCATAATTATGGTCGTGACCTGAAAAAACCGCAATAACCTTATTAGAAACGAAAAGTGCAGGAAGATAAAGTGCCCAATCATCATTTCCATTATGATAGCCACTGCTGAACACAGGATGATGCATCAGGATAATTTTAGGTTTTAAAGGGTTGGAATTGAATGTTTCTATAAGCCAGTTAAATTGTTCAGAATGCGGCAGTAGGTCAAGAGTACTATCCAGAATGATAAAGAGTAAGCTATCGTGTTCTACTGTGTAGTAAGTTTGACTTAAGAAGGGGAAGTTTTTCAAGAATAACTCAGAAGAGGAATCGTGATTTCCCTTAACTGGATAGAGAGGACACAAATCAGTAAATGGTTTATAACACGTAAAGAACTTATCATATTCTTCCTGCTTTTTTCCATCAGCAGTTAGATCTCCCAGATGGAAGGTAATATCTGGTTGGTATTTGATTATAGCTTCAACTACTTGTTTATGAATATCATTATTTCCTTGAGAATCACCATAGATAGCAATAACCGCATAAATAGATGAGAGAAAAAGGAAAAGGAAAAGGAAAAGAAGAGATTTTTTATAGAAAGAACCAGAATTCATTGCAGTAGTTTAACATACTCAGCTTGAAACCGTTGTAAATCCTGCCAGGCAGGTTTTTTCCAGTTTGGATTTCTAAGTAAAGCAGAAGGATGGTAGGTCACAAAAGTTTTGATTCCTTGAAAGCTATGAGTAGTCTGACGCAGTTTCTCCATACTTAGTTTTGTATTAAGCAAAGTTTGAGCAGCAACCAATCCCAGCATAAGAATCAATTTGGGTTGAATGATATCAATTTGTTCCAACAGATAAGGTAAACAGGCTTCTCTTTCTTCAGGTTCAGGATTGCGATTATTGGGAGGTCTGCATTTCACAATATTACAAATATACACATCTTCACGAGAAAGATTTATTGCTTTAAGCATATTAGTAAGAAGATTACCAGCCGGACCGACAAATGGACGACCTGTTAGATTTTCTTGTTCGCCAGGACCCTCACCAATGAGCATAGCCAGAGCATCCGGATTGCCTTCACCATAGACAAATTTGATTCTTCCGGTATGGAGTTTACACTTTGTGCAGGTAGAATATTTAATACTTAGTTCTTTCAGGATTTCAGCTTTTGAAGAAGGGGGCAGAAATAATTCTTTAACACCGAGATTATTCAGCAATTCCAGATGCTGAATTAATTCGCGAGAAATCATAGGAACCGGTTAATCTTCTTCATCCTCAAAGTTATCAAGGTCATCCTCAAACTCGTACGATTCTTCTTCCTCTCCTTCCGTTTCGTCTATTTCTTCTTCCTCTTCTTCTTCGCTATAATAACGATGAGTAGTATCTGCTAATTCTTCAATATGTTCATCAGAATCGTCATAGGTTTCTTCTTCCAGTTCAAGTTCTTCTTCAGGATAGGGTAGATGTTCTTTAGCCATCTTAAGAGTAGCTTCTTCTATTTCTTTAAAGTAATCAGGAACTTCATTATCGGCTACATGATTCATAGCCATAACAGGAATTTTATCCGGGAAATGTTGCTTAACATAAGCAGGAAGCTGACTTAATCTCTGAGCTTCAAGATTAGCCAGAAGACAAAATAGATAGTCTATACCAGTTTTTTCAAGAAAAAGGTCAATTTTAGAATTATACATAATGATTACTCCTCTTCCAGAAAGTCCTTAATGGGCTCTGGATAACGGTTAGTGCGGTTTTCTTCACCGCGTATAATAGCCAACACATCTTTAACGGCACAGGAAAGCTCATCATTAATCACGAGATAATCATACTGTGGAATAAACTTAATTTCTTGTCTGGCAACCAGCAGTCTTTTCTCTATTTCTCGAGGTGAATCAGTATTTCTTTTAATGAGTCTTTCTCGTAATATTCTCATAGATGGTGGCATAATAAATATTTTAACATAGGGAATACTGGTAGAACTAATTTGAGCAGCGCCCTGAACATCAATATCAAGAATGATATGATGTTGAGCAGCTAGACGGTCTTTAATAAAACTGATAGAAGTGCCATACCAGTGACCAAATACTTGAGCAGTTTCCAGGAAATCCCCCTCTTCACGCCGACGCAAAAATTCCTCTTCCTCAATAAAATGATAGTGCACTCCATCTTTTTCATCTCCACGAGGAGGTCTGGTGGTATAAGATATGGAATATTCTATGTCCGCTCTTATTTTTCGCACTTCATTAAGAATTGTGCTTTTCCCACCTCCAGAAGGCGAAGAGAGGATAATGAGAAAATTCTTATTTTTTTTAATCACTGTTCATAAAGCTTCAATCAATTTAGAATAGTCACGGGGACTTAACAAATCTTCTAATTCTTCAAGATTAGAAAGATGAACCCGGAAAAGCCAGCCTTCTTCATAGGGTGATTTATTGATGATTTCCGGAGATTCTTCAGCTTCTAAATTTTTTTCTTCTATAACTCCACTGATAGGACTAACCAGATCTTCGGCAGATTTAACTGCTTCTATAGTGCCACAGGGCTCACCAGCAGAGACTTTAGTTCCAATATCTGGTAATTCCAGATAGACAATATCGCCCAATTCTTTTTGAGCAAAATCGGTGATGCCAACAGTGGCAATCCCATTATCTACTCTAACCCATTCGTGTGTTTCTGTGTAGTATAAATCGTCAGGAACCAGCATTTTCTTCTCCCTTAATCTATTTTAAAGCCAAATTTGAATAGCTATATATTGTGTCAAGGACAACTTCAATAAGTATACCTAGAAGCAGAATAGATGAGAGTATATAAAGAAAAGGACGCAAGCTGTTAACGCCTGCGTCCTTTTCTTTGTGAGGCTGGTTTATTGAATAACTATCTCTTTCTGCGGGGTTGGTTCTTTCTTCGGAATAATCAGGTGCAACACACCATCTTCCATTTTAGCTGAAATCTTAGAGACATCAGTGTTATCAGGAAGAAGCAGGTTACGACGATAATTACCACTATAGCGTTCGCAGCGATAGACAGTACCTTTCTTCTCTTCCTTGGTCTCTTCAACATTGGCTTCAATCAGAAGCTGATTATCGTGCACCGAGATTTTGACATTGTCTTTCTTGAATCCGGGCAAGTTAGCCAGTATCTCATATTCTTTATCTCTCTCTATGATATCCATTGGCATAGCCCGGAAATTCTCTTCTTCAAAATCTTCCTCAAAAGCACGATTGAAAAATTCATCAAACATATTTAACATCGTGCTCATCGGGTTAATCTCAGAAGTTCTACGAGATGGTACTAGTTTCATTTTATACCTCCTTCTCCATTTATTAATTTCTACTATTAATATAATGGAAGTGAGAGAAAAAGCAAATAAAAAATTAGCAGTCCCCAGTTATGTCTGCTAAAAATAATCTGTGCTTAAGCCTTGAAGCAGGGTTGTTTGGTTAATAAAGCTAAATTTTACAGTTTAGAACTATATAATAATAGAGAGAAAAGAAAATGTAGAAACTTTTAAAAGATAAAAAGTAACCGTAGATTTCTTCGTTTTTTTGCCAGAAATAATCTTCGTTACTGGAACAATTAAAATTTAAATCTTATAAAATTACCGAAGATGATATACTATAATTTCTCCTATTCTATCTTCCAGATTCTATACTAATAGAAGAAATTTATAAGTAATGGTATAGTAAAGAGAGCTATAAAAGTTGAGATGGAAACTACGGTTGCAGCAAAATCACGGTCCATATTTTCTCTATCAGCCAAGATAAGGGTATTAAAACCAGCGGGAAGTGAGGAGCAGACAATAACTACGATTTGAGCTGTCCCATGTAATCTAAAAACAATGGTCAATAGATAACCTATAATGAGACCCGCTCCCATCCTCAATATTACGGCAATCAGAGCTTTCCCAAGATGTTTTAGCTTAGGTTCACAGGTTAATCCAAGAGCTACCATCATCAAAATTCCGGTAGGATTGCCTAGAAGTTCCAGAAATGAGATGACTGGATTAGATAGTTGTATTGGGGAAATTTTAATCAAGACCGCAAAAATAATGGCATATAAAGGAGGAAGAGTTAGAAACTTTTTTAGCTGGATTTTTTCTTTATTAGCAGAACTTCCATATTTGATTGCTTGATAATAAGCAAAAGTAAAAATCATTATGGTGTTTCCAATATCAAAAAGGGAGGCACGAGCCAGTTCTTCACTGCCAATAACTTTAAAATAAGGTAGGGCGAAAGCTGTGTTCATTATCATAGTTGCTACAAGGAAACTTCCGAATGTTTGAGGTTCCATCTTCAGCTTTTTTCCTATAGCAGAAGAGATAAAATAGATAATAACCATCACCAGCATTGCGCAGAAGGCTACTAAAAGTAAATCCAGGGCTAAAGTAGCACGGTAAATAGCCAGAATCATTAGAGGAGGGATACAGACATTTAGAACAAAACGAAGAAGGATATGTGCATCCTCTTTATGTAACAGTTTCAGCTTTTTCAAGATAAGACCGATAAGGAAACATAAAATAAAGGTGAGATTTGGTCCCTGAAAGAAATTCATAGTTGGTATAATTTTTTAGAGATTATTGTTATCAGGTGGAAGATAGAAGACTTTATATAGAATTTCTAAGTCCGATTTTAGATCTTCATTATGTTTTTTATCTGCTTCAGATTGTGGTGGCTCAATCAATTTCCAGTCTGAGTATTCGGATAGAGCTTGAGCTAAATTCCATTTTCGCTTAAATTTTTTCCCATCCAGTTCAGAGAGTGCTTTAAGTTGTTCATCTGTGAAACGACGGTTGAGGCCACCTTTATAAAGAAGATCTACATTGACCTGAAGAGGATAATTTTCGCATATTTGAATGATAATTTTAGCTTCTTCAGGAGAATAAAAATCTTCTGCTATAAGTTCTTTATAGAGTTCTCTTTCAGTTTTAAAGGTTCGTAAGTTGACAAATGATAGATGATTGGTGTCTATTCCGCGGCTTTCTATTTCTTTCACTGCTGCTTTATCAACTGTATAAGTGATAGGAAGTCGTACCTGAAGCTCAAACACATTCTGACTTATGAAAAGCGCTACAAAGGAAAGAATGAAAGCCATCAAGGGCGCAACAATCCAAGCCAGTGTTACTTTCCCCAGTACATTGTATTTAATATTTTTTCCCCCCTTAGCCAGGCCTATACCCAGTACAGCACCGACCATAGCCTGAGTGGAAGATATAGGAACTAAAGGTATAGCAGGCAAACCGATAGAAAGGAGGATATTTTGTAATCCCCGAGAAGAAAATAGAAACAGGACAAAAGTTTCCGCTAAAAGAGCTACCAACGCAGTGGCTGGTGAAAGTTTATAGATATCGTGTCCCACAGTTCCCATTACTTTATGTGAATAGGTATAGATGCCTAAAACTACCGAAAGAGCACCTACCAGATATAATTGTTGGACTCCAGTAAGGGAAAACATAGAACTAATAGTCAAATCCTTAAAAGGAGTGACTGGTACAAAAACTCCGATAGCATTAGCGATAGTGTTTGCACCTAAGAAATAAGCGGCAATAGCTCCAAATACAATTAAGGCATAACGGATAATCATATCTTGTTCCAGAAGATGAAGCCTGGAACGATTAATCCACCATCGTATAGGATAAAAGAATAAAGCAGCAATGGCAGCAGAGACAATAAAGGCAATAATCCAGCTACTGGCAATAGTAATCAGAGAATTAAAATCGGTAATATGTCCAGAAAAGTAGTTCCAGCCAATTATTGCTCCTACAATAGTTTGAGAAACAGCAACTGGAATACCAAAACGAACGATTGCCACAATGGCTAAAGCAGCCGCTAAAGCAACAGTAAAAGCACCTCCAATAGCGTCTATAGAACCCAATCTTCCAAGAGTACCAGAAGGTCCACTTCCTTCCAGAAAAGCACCTAAAGTATAAAAGATAGATGCAATCAGGGCAGCTTGACGAAATTTAATCATACGGGTGGAAACTGCAGCACCAAATATATTACCGGTATCATTTGCTCCCATTGACCAACCGATGAATAGACCACTTAGAAGAAAGAAATAGACCATATCAACTGAAAATCTATAATTGCCTTTTTATAGTGTAGATAGCGAGTCTATCACAGACTGCTTGAGCATAATCAGAAATCTGTTCAATATGAATAGCAAACCAGCGTAGCTGACTTTTAAGGGCAAGGTCTATATCCAGAGCAAAGATTTGACGGCGTAGTTTTTCGCCTAATTGGTCGGCTTCTCTTTCAAAGAAATAGACCTTATGAATGAAGTTATTGACCTGACTGAGGTCACGGAAGAAGGAACGAACAGCAAAGACCAGTTGTTCTACAGCAGCAGTAGAAGCGGTAGTAGTTTGCATCCAGAGATCATCCAGGACTGAAGGAATCTCTGGATTTTCTATAGAAAACTGCATCAAAGAATCCTTCATATGGTCCATAACTTCATCCGTATTTTCCAGTATAGCCAGGACATCTCCCCGATTTTCTGGAATTAAAGTTCGTTCATATAGATAGCGTTCTACTGCTATTCTGAGGTCATCCACCTTCTTTTCGTTCTCTCTAATTAGATTCAATCTTTCTTCAAATTGCTCGGTTCTTTCCTGTAGATAATCATCCACCGCAAAACGGAATATTAAAGCGGAATCACTAATAATATCCAGAAAGGTATCAATCTGAGATTCTACAAATTTAGTGGTTTTTAAGACCAGAGCCATTATTTCTCCTAGGATAATCTTAAATTTCAAATTTAATAAATATTTATAGTTATGTATTTTGTCAAGAGTAAGCTGCAAAACTCCTTTTTTAACCATACCTATTTAAATATCAGGGATTTAATATTGACAGTTTAATCAGAATAAGAGATTAAGAAAAAAGAAGCTAAGTTTAAGAAAGGAGAAAAGATAATGCGCAAAAAACTTTACTTGATTGATGGCACAGCTCTTTTGTATCGGTCTTATTATGCTTTTGTTAATAATCCGCTAATAAATAGCAAAGGTGAAAATACCAGTGCTATATATGGTGTGGTCAATTCTTTCTTGCATTTACTGGATTCTAAAAAGGCAGAAAATTTATTGATAAGCTTTGACCGCAAAGCACCCACTTTTAGACATGAACTTAGTGAAGCCTATAAAGCTAATAGGCCTCCAATGCCAGATGCACTTCTGGAACAGGTAGAACCAGTTCAAGAGTTTTTTCGGATAATAGGTCTGAAAGAAATATCCTTAGATGGTTATGAAGCAGATGATGTTCTTGCAACCTTAGCAGAGCACTTTAAACAAGATTATGATATTGTTTTTGTTACCATTGATAAAGATTATGCACAACTGGTTGATGACAATGCAGTAATCTACGACCCAATGAAAAACATTACTCTGGATAAAGAGGCAATTTATAAAAAATATGGGATACTCCCGGAACAATTTGTTGATTTTCTGGCATTAGCAGGAGACCCCAGTGATAATATACCGGGAGTGAGGGGCATTGGAGAAGTCACAGCTGTTAAGTTACTTAAGCAATATTCCAATCTGGATGAAATTTATGCTCATCTGGATGAAATCCCGGAAAAATTACGCATAAAGCTGATTGAAGGTAAGGATAATGCCTATCTTTCCAGACAGCTTGCCACGATAATTAGAGATGTACCTATTGAGATACCTCCGCTAGAAGATCTAAAATTTAATACAGAATCATTACATAAGGCAAAGGATTTTCTGACTCGTTATGAGATAAATACGCTGAAGAGATTGATAGATAATAGATATGGACAGAAAATATCAAATTCTATACCTTCAGAGGAGCCAGATAAATTCGTACAAGGTGATATCTTTGAAAGTGAAAATATCGTTTACTCCAGAATGGAAGATAAGAAATTTCGGGCGATACTGGCAACAGCGGAAAACTATTCTAAGCTGCTGGAAGCTTTGAAAAAGGTTAATCTGGTAAGTCTTGATACCGAGACCACTTCTGAAGATGCTATGCGAGCTAATTTAGTGGGTATTTCCTTATGCTTTAACCCTAATGAAGCCTGGTATATACCAGTTGGACATAAAGATCAAGAAAATCTACCGAAAGAAAAAATATTTAGAGAATTAAATGAAGCTTTACAGGGGAAATTGATTCTAGGACATAATATTAAATATGATATGATCGTTCTTCATCAAGCAGGTTGGAACTGGGATAATGAAATCAGAGACACTATGATTGCCGCTTATCTTTTAGACCCCGGAACCAATCAATATTCTCTGGATACCTGTGCTGCTAAGGAACTTCAATATGAAATGACTACTTTTTCCAGTTTAATTAATAAAAAGACCTGTCCCAGCTTTGATTTACTGGAAGTAGAAAAGGCTTGCGAATATTCTGCAGAAGATGCCTGGGTGGTCTATATGCTCTATCCTATCTATCTGAAAAGGCTGGAAAATACAGGTTTAAAAGAGTTGTATGAAAATATAGAAATTCCTCTGATCCCAGTTTTACAACAGATGGAAGAGCATGGAGTAAGCATTGATACAGAAGTATTAAAGGAGATTTCCCGAAATATCAATAAAGAACTGGAAAAACTCACCGAAGAAATCTATTCCTATGCAGGTTATGAGTTTAATATCAATTCAACTCAGCAATTGGCAAAAGTTCTTTTTGAAGAAAAGAAATTACCTGCTAAGAAGAAGACGAAAAGTGGCTATTCTACCGATAGTGCGGTGCTGGAAGAGCTGGCAGAAAAATATGAAATTGCTGAGAAACTTCTGCAATACAGGATGTTAAGTAAACTGGAATCCACTTATGTAAGTGCTTTACCGAAACTTATCAATCCGAAAACAGGTAGAATACATTCCTCTTTTAATCAGACCGTAGCCTCAACTGGAAGACTTTCCTCTTCCAATCCAAATCTTCAAAATATACCGGTCAGAACAGAATTAGGTAAGACTGTTCGTAAAGCCTTCATTGCTACTGACCCGGATTGGGAACTTATGGATGCGGATTACTCCCAGATAGAATTGAGATTACTGGCATTAATGTCTGGAGACCAGGTTCTGATAGATTCTTTTAAACAAGACTTAGATATCCATCGTCAAACTGCTGCGTTAATTACCGGTAAACCCTTGAATGAAGTTACTGATGAAGAACGGAGAAGAGCAAAAGTTATAAATTTTGGTTTGCTTTATGGAATGGGACAAAAGAAACTATCACGCGAACTGGGAATTTCTCAAGAAGAGGCCAAAAAACTGATTGATGAGTATTTTCATCGTTTTCCAACTATCCGTGCTTTCATTAATAATTGCAAAGCAGAGGCAAGATTACATGGCTTTTGTCAGACCCTATTTGGCAGGAAGCTCTATCTTAAAAATATAAATAGTAGCAATCAAGGATTAAGATCAGAGGCAGAAAGGGTGGCAGTAAATATGCCTATTCAGGGCACTGCCGCAGACCTTATCAAGATAGCTATGATTGATATACATAAACAAATTAAGGATAATCCCAGCATTAAGATGATACTACAGGTTCATGATGAACTGGTCTTTGAGATAAATAAAGGATTTTTGCCAGAAGCAGAGAAGCTGGTTAAAAAAGCGATGGAAGAGGCTTTACCCGAAAAATACAGTCGTATTGTAGCTCTAAAAGTAGATATTGGACACGGTCATAGCTGGTTTGACGCTCACTGAAAAGAAACTTGACATTATACCCTATATAATATGTTTAGAATTAAGAGCATTGAAACTTAGTTTTTTAGGGAATATCGTTATAATCTATTTAAAATCCTAAATAATATTTGAGGATAACTTTGGATAAAATACAGTCTCAGGCTTTAGCCGAAAACCTGGCACAAACACAGGTAAAAGAAATTGTTCTCTCACCTGAAAGTCAGTGGTTATTAAAGCAAAGTGCCAATTATTTTGGTATACAACAGAGAACTAAACAATTTTTAGAAGAATTCCATCATCCTTATGCTAATTGGGATGAGGTGCTATTTTTGCTAAGGCAGAGCGTGGTTGGAGATTTATGGTTTTATCTTCAGTTATCAGAAAGAGATAAGGCTCTATCCATTATCCTTGGAATCTTTGAAGAAATCTTTCAAAAAGCAGAGAAAAAAGAAACCAGACAGAAAGCTATAACCGAATTTCTATCTTTCGTAAGTGCTTTAGCCAGTCAGGAACAGGTTCCTCAAATAGTACTTGAACATTGTCGGGAAATCTTAGAAAAATGGCATAAAGATTGCCCGAGTTTATTTATTCCGCTTACGGGACAATGTTATAGCACATTTAAGCTTCTTTCCAACAGAATATCCCATCCAGAAAGATTACTTTCTCTATTAATATCTATCTATCAATCTTCTCTGGAATTATGGAAATCCAGTTCTTCCATTGAGGAATGGTATGATAAATATGCTGATTTAATTACTCTAAGTCGCAGTTATCTTACGCGAACCATAGGCACCAGATTTTATAACCAGCAATTAAACCGATTGGGCAAGATTAAAAGTATTGAGGAATTAAAAGAGATTCCTTCTTTTACCGAGATAGCTGTCCTTCATAGAGATTTGCTGGCTAAATTCCCAAGTTTACAAGAGAAAATTCATTATATCTTTTATCTTTTGAGTTTACCCACTATGAGTGGTCTCACTGACCACCTTTTATGGGATTTTAACCGGATCTTAGGACATTTAAGAGAAACCTTGTCTGCTAAAGAGATAAATGCACTCTTAGATTCTGTTTTTGAATACCTGTCAGAATATAGGGATGTGCATACCAGTATTGTGTTGGATTGTGTCCTCACTATTGGCAAAGCAGTGCTTGACCCTCAAGAGCCAGAACTGGGAAAAAGATTAATACGGAAGATAATAGACCTTGGTTTTATTCCGCCCGGGGAAATTAAAATTAACCGTGACTGGCAAATTATTGCCAATAAAAACCACATCAAAAATATACGGGTCTGGCTTCAGCTTATCAGTATTGATCCATCATTTTGCAAGGATTTATTAGCTGCTTTAACCATATCTATAATCCAACAGGGAATCTTTGTTTCCGATACCGATCTGTTCCAGAAAGATGTATCCTCATTTCTAAATAGCGATATTAAACCTATTTATGTGCAAGCTAAGCATCTCCTAAGGCTTCTACCTGTCTTCTATAATGAGATTGGAGCAGAAGGTGAAATAAGGGATTTAAGCACTGAAATTGATGAACTTTGCTATCGTAAAGATTTATTGATGCACTTTGTCCGCAAACAGGTGCACACTGAAAGTAACAATACTCAGATTCAGCTTTTACAAGAGATTTTAAATTACTGGATAGACCTTGACCCGAATCATCTGAAAGGATTGGTACCTGAGGATGTGGAAAAATATATTAGTCATCCTGATGAACTTAATCAGAAACAGCATCAAGCAGTTAATAAGTTTTTAAACGACCATAACTTAGATGTAAAGACCCTCCTTAATCAATCCTGGCAGAGTATTGCTCCATTTTTCAAATCAATCAAAAATGAAGATATCCCCCTTAAAAAATTAGAATTGCTCTGCCGTATTTATTATTTACTNNTGGTTTGATCAGAAGGAACAACTTCGTTTGAAACAGAGCCTGGGAAGAAATGACTATGATAGCAGCATCCATCAGATGCTTAATTATATAGGCAGATTAAATAAAATCGTGCTTGACCCTCAACCCACTCAAGCCTGGGAAAATATATACTATAAAAGACATATTGCTGCTGGCATTCCTTCTATGTATGGTCAATATAGAGAACCAAAATTAGAGGCTATGGGAATAATATTCCGTCTGGAAAATTTGGTGGAAAGACTGATTGAAAAAAGTATCAAGCAGCTAAATCTGGAATATCTGACCGCTAAGACCCTCAAGCGTATTATACATATTCTTGAATTATATGAATTAGGACTGACTCATGAAGGTTATTCAGTTAGTGCTTTTTCCAATGCACTGGAGATGTTAAAATCCAGTCAGCGTGTTGTCAGACTTTCCTTAGACCAATATCTTGACCTCTTCAAACAGATAAAAGATAGTATCACTGATTTGATCAATGAACATTTTTATCGTTTCTATGAACAGGAACTTAGCCATTCTCCCGTCAAGGGAGTCCCAGGAAAGTATAAAAAACAAACCTACCAGCAGATGTTCGCTGAAGAATTTTTCCGTAAGCTACTGGGAAGCTCATTTTTAGTCCAATCAATGGACAATTTTATCTCTCAAATCATCACATCTTTGAATTCTATGAAGACTATATTTGCCCCCGAAGACCTCACTAAAGTTATGAGTTATGACCCTGATTTGCTGTTTGTGCCGCTACATACAAATAATCGGCGTCTGGATAATCAGGTGCTTTTAGGAGCTAAAGCTTATTTCCTTAAAAAAATGATTCAGTATGAATTCCCCATACCTGCAGGAATTGTTATTACTACAGAGCTTTTCCGTGCTCGTAATATAATTAATGCTCATCCAGAGATTGAGAAGGAACTGGATGAAAAAATCCGCTTCAATGTTAGTCGCATAGAAAATTATACTGGATTGGAATATGGCAATCCAGAAGCTCCTCTATTGCTATCCGTTCGTTCTGGAGCACCTATGAGTTTACCTGGAGCGATGAGCACTTTTCTCAATATCGGGATGAATGATGAGATTACTCTTAAACTAAGCACTATGCCTAATTTTGGATGGACTGCCTGGGATTGTTATCGTCGCCTTTTACAAAGCTGGGGAATGGCATATGGTATAGACCGGGATGAATTTGATGCTGTTATGATTTCTTATAAACGTCGGTATAAAGTGCAGCTAAAGACTCAGTTTACACCAGAGCAAATGAGAGATATGTGCAATTCTTATAAAAAAGTTTTAACACTTCATAAGGTTTCCTTTGAACAGGATGTGTTCCTTCAGCTTAAACAGGCTATAAATCATGTTTTAGATTCCTGGAACACGGATAGAGCACGTTTATATCGTCAAAAACTTCAGATTGCAGATGATTGGGGCACAGCCGTTCTTATCCAGAAAATGATTTTAGGTAATATCAGTCTTGATTCTGGCACGGGTGTAGCATTCACTTATGCAGATTGGAGTAAAGAACCAGGAATAGCTCTGAATGGTGATTTTACCTTATGCAGTCAAGGAGAGGATGTAGTAGCAGGATTGGTGTATACCCTACCTATATCCGAACAGCAAAGGAAACTATCCAAATCACCTGTGCCGGTTTCTCTGGAAAAAGACTTCCCGGAAATTTATGCTCGCCTATTATCTCTAGCTCGCCAATTGATAAAAGAACGAGGCTATCCTCATCAAGAGATAGAGTTCACTTTTGAGGGACCTCGTAAAGAGCAATTGTATATTCTGCAAACTCGGAATCAACTGATAACCAAAGTTAAACAATATACTGTGTTCAATGTACCAAAGCGTGAACTGAAACTATTAGGCAATGGAATTGGAGTGGGGAAGGATGTCCTGAATGGAATCATTGTCATTTCTCGTAAAGATATAGATGAACTCAAAGATATGAATTTACCTTTAATTCTAGTTAAACCGGATACAGTTCCTGAGGATATGGAACTATTATTTGACTGTCAGGGCTTGCTAACTTCTCGTGGTGGTGTCACTTCTCATGCTGCGGTAACAGCCGTCCGCCTGGGAATTATAGGTGTAGTTAATTGTCGTCAACTCAAGGTATTAGAAGAAGAAAATATTTGTCGTATCGGAGATTATATACTGCATCCCGGCGAAAAAATAGCTATTGATGCTTCCAGTGGTTCAATCTATCTTGGACATTACCCGGTTGAAACCATACCTGGTTAAAATATTATATCATAAAAATAGATAAGGAGAAAAAAATGAACATCCAACCTAAAGGTAAAAAGCTACTTGGAATCAATGGATTGGGCAGAATAGGCAAGCTTCTGCTCTGGAATCAGATTCATCTGCGTCATTTTGATGGCATTGTCATTAATTTTGGCAGAGAAGTAGGAAAAAGCCTGGATGACCTGATTCAGGTTATGGAAATGGATTCCACCTATGGAAGTATCCACAAATTCCTGTATGGAATAGTTGGAAAAAAGGCAGAAATTAAGATTATAGACCCGGAAAAACCTGTTCTGGAGATTGAAGGAATGCCTATCACGGTATTACGTACCGCTCGTGACCCTAAGGATATTAACTGGTTAGAAGAAGGCGTGCGTATAGTAGTTGATTGCACTGGTAATTTTTTAGACCCCAATATCTCTCCAGAAAAAGGAGTGCCCTGCCTGAGAGGTCATTTAGCAGCAGGGGCTCTCAAGGTCATTTGTTCAGCTCCTTTCAAAAGTAAGGCAGCGGTGATGGAAGATAATCCAGATACTATAACGATGATTTATGGTATTAATCATCTCAATTACGACCCTCAAAAACATCATATAATCTCAGCTGCAAGCTGCACTACTACCGGTCTGGCTCATATGATAAAACCACTCCTGGAACATAAAGAAACTGCCAGTATAATGACTGCATCTATGAGCACTATTCATGCTGCAACCAATTCTCAAAGTATACTGGATTCTGTCCCTAAGGCTGGAGCTTCCGATCTTCGTAAAACTAGAAGTGTGCTGAATAATATCATCCTTTCTACTACCGGTGTATCTAAGGCTCTGGAACTGGTGATGCCAGAAATTAAAAATATAGGTTTTATGGCAGATTCTGTGCGAATTCCTACTAATACTGTTTCTCTTATTAACCTTAATGTAACTTTCCACGCAGAACTAAATGAACTGGGACAACCCAATATCACCAGAAAACTAATCAATGACATTTATAAACAAGCTGCAGAGGGTCCACAAAATGGATTATTGATGTATACTGAAAGACAGAATGTATCAGCTGATATGATTGGCACGATGGCCGCAGTTGTGATAGAAGCAAATGAGACTCACACCCGCACGAGTTTTATTGCAGTTCCACCTAAAACCCTGGAAGAATTAGGTGCACCATATGATAAAAGTGTCTATATGCCAGTAACTCACGCTAAAATCTTTGGCTGGTATGATAATGAGCTCGGTTCATACACCAATTGTCTTTCTCGCCTGGTAAATTATATAGATGAGACCACGCCTTGAGTTTAAGCTCAAAATTTAGAGATGGCGTAATTCACGACGCAATAGATTAGCGTTACTAACCACCGTTACTGAGCTGATAGCCATAGCTATTTCAGCGATAATAGGATGTAACGCACCAAAAATAGCTAAGGGAATGGCAATAACATTGTAAAAGAAAGCCCAAAATAAATTCTGCTTAATCTTCTGGAAGGTTGCAAGCGAAAGCTTTATAGCCTTGGGGATGAGCTCTAATTTATTGGGAACGATTACTATATCTGCTGATTCTATGGCTATATCTGCTCCCTGACCAAGAGCTATACCAATATCTGCTTGTTTAAGTGCTGGAGCATCGTTGATGCCATCTCCTACCATTGCTAAAGCACCATATTCTTTCTTTAATTCTTTAATGATACGAGCTTTATCCTGGGGAAGTGCATCTGCTATAAATTTATTGATACCACATTCTTTCGCAATGCTGGCTGTAGTCTCTTGATTATCACCACTCAATAAAATACTTTCAATTCCTATTTCTCTTAGAGTATTCACTACACTAAAAGCTTCAGGACGAATGGTATCTGCTAAATACAGAATACCCAAAACTTGCTCATTATCCATTAAAAATACAGAAGTGGCATAAGGATAGGGATTATCTTTTAAACTAAGTTCATCTGTTTTAATGCCCTTTTCTATTAACAGAGCAAGATTTCCCAGATAGTAGGTCTGACCATTTATTTTAGCCGAAATCCCTTTTCCACTATAGTTAGTAAATTCTTCAATAGGCAAAGCTTTCAGATTACGAACCAGAGCTTCTGAAATAATAGCTTTAGCCAGAGGATGTTCACTTCCTTGTTCCAGACTGAAAGAAATCTGTAATATCTCTTGCTCAGAAAGTTTTGGACTCATTATCTTTAAAAGTTTTAAGTTCCCATAAGTTATAGTGCCTGTTTTATCAAAAACTATAGCTTTTACATCTTTCATCCTTTGTAAAGCTTCTCCATTCCTAATAAGAATTCCTCTTTCAGCTCCAACACCACTTCCCACCATTAGAGCTGTAGGTGTGGCTAGTCCCAGAGCACAGGGACAGGCAATTACCAGCGTTGCGATTGCTGCCATCAAGGCTGCAGCTAAGCCATAATTGGCAGAACTTAGAGGAATAATTGTCCTGATTGCATCGCTTATATTACTCATAAAGGATGGAAATAGTAACCAGGCAAAAAAAGTCAAAACAGATAACATCAAAACAACTGGAACAAATACAGATATTATCTTATCCGCTAGTAACTGAACTGGAACTTTGGAATGCTGAGCGTCCTCCACCATTTTTACTACTTGAGCCAGAAAACTGTCCTTACCTACTTTTTCGGTCTGCACTTTAATAAAGCCATCAAGGTTTAAAGTTGCGCCCAAAACTCTATCGCCAGTTTGACGATATACTGGTAAAGATTCTCCCGTGGCAATAGATTCATCAAGATTAGCACTTCCTTCAATAATAATTCCATCTGCTGGAACTTTTGCTCCTGCTTTTACCAGAAAAATATCCCCTACCTTAAGTTTATGTACTGGAATCTCTCTCTCTTCACCATCTATGAGCACAATTGCAGTTTTTGCTCCCAAATTTATAAGTTCCCTAATCGCTGAAGAAGCTTGACCTCGTGCTTTTGTCTCCAGGTATCTACCAGTTAAATGAAATGCTAAAATCATTGCTGCAATTCCACTAAAGTCCTCTGCTCTTATCCCTTTCACGATTAAAGATAAAGGTACCACCAGCAAGGAGGCAATTGTGCCTATTGCTATCAATACATCCATATTTGTACCACCAGTACTTATCGCCTTAAAAGCAGAAACATAGACTTTACGAGCAGGAAAACACATCCCCAATATAGTTAAAGAAAATATTATCCAGTTTGCTGTTTTATGCCAGGAAGCCATATCTTGAGGTATCATCATTAGTAACATTATCACCATCACAATGATAGCTACTATCCACATCTGAATCATATTCTTCCTGGCTATTTGCACTTTCTGTATCTGTTCATTTTCTGTCAGTATAATACTTTCCCGCACAGAATAGCCAAGAGATTCTATGGTTTTTTCGATATCTTCAACCTTAAGATATCTATCATCATATTCAATAGAAGCTTCTTCCAGTCCCAGATTTACACTAGCTGAAATCACCCCCTTTAAACTGGATAGAGCTTTTTCTACTCGTGCACTACAGGCTGCACAATGCATTCCATCAATTCCAATATTTATCTGTTGTTTCATTATATTTTATTACTCCTATTCTTATTAAAAACTTATACAAAAAAATTGGAAAGTCAATTTCTTTTTACTATGAAGGAAGAAGAGGCTTTCCTTGAAATATCCTGTTCGCCTGTCACCAATAAAAATATTTATTTTTGCACCATTTTTTGCTTATTCCTAACAAGATATAAATTCCTGATTATTAAAGGAAATAACTTATGCCCCTAAAAAATTATATATATTTATCTCTGATACTTATATTATCGGCTCCAATTTTTCTAATGGCTGAAAACTTTTTTAATATCATTAACACCTCAGACAACTCTATCCAAATTCACTTTGAGCTCCCTTCTTGGTCTATGGAAAGAAATGAAGCTAATAATCTATCCAGCGTTAAAATAGATGATGTTCCCTATCTTTTTCTGGAAGAAACTGAAACTCTTCCTGTGTTTAGTACTATGATTGCCATTCCTTGCCAGGGTGGAGTAAGTATTCAGATAAACTCAACTCAGCAAAATATCCAGAATCAAATTAAACTTAATTTTGACTCGTTACTTAGTTCTGAGAAAGCAAACGGAAGATATAATGAAGAATTATATCCTGCTAGTTCAGTAGTTATTTCAGAACCTCAGATTATGCGTGATTTTCGTATTGTCACTTTAAATATCTATCCCTTCCAATACGACCAGAGCAAACAGGTGTTATTCATCTCAGAATTCATAGACATTCAATTAATTTATGATAATCAACCTTCTATCAATGAAATAGATCCTCCCTTGAATTTATCTCCTGCCTTTGCTAATATTTATCCCGCTTTGATATTGAATTATGAACAGTTTATTACTCGTGATGAAATAACTTATTCTCGTCCTAGAATGTTAGTTATATATGGAAATTATTCAGAAACTACATATCAAACTCAGGTTAATAACTATATTACCTGGAAAAAACAGAAAGGTTATTTGATTAATGCTGTCAGTACTGCAATCACAGGAACTAATACCAATTCCATAAAAAATTACATCCAGAGCCAGTATGATAATCCTAATACTCGTCCCGATTATATTGTCCTCATTGGTGATACATCTGGTAATATGTCAATCCCCAGTTATAGTAGTTATATTGATTACTACTACACCTGGTTAGCTGGAAATGATAATCTGGGCGATGCAGCTATAGGACGAATATCCGTGGAGACCACAGCCGATATGGTAAATTATATGGCAAAGGTCTATGCTCTGGAACAAGATATAAATATTAGCAATGCTTCCTGGCTTAATAGAATGGTCCTCGTTGGAGATTCTGGAAGTTCTGGTATTTCTACTATTTATACCAATAGGTATATACACGACCATTCCTTGATGATTAATCCTTCCTATACTTACACTGAAGTTTATGGAACTTCTCCTTCTTCCACCACTATCAATAATGCTATTAATCAAGGAGTGGTTTTTTATAATTATCGTGGATACATAGGAATGAGCGGATGGCCCAGTACTATCAATCAACTAAATAACGGTTATAAGCTATTTCATAGTGTGTTCATTACCTGTAATACTGGTACCTTTAATAGTGGAACGAGTACTACTGAAGCAGTAGTCCGCTTTGGAACTGCCGCAACTTTAGGAGGTGCTATAACCTCTATCGGGATGGCTACTTCCTCAACTCATACACCTATGAATAACTGTCTGGATGTGGGAATCTTCCATAGCATTTATCCTCTTGGAATGCGTAATATGAGCGAAGCATTGCTTTATGCTAAACTCTATCTTTATGCTGTTTATGGTGTCAGTCATCCCACTCAGGCTAATAATTTCGCTGGCTATTGCAATCTTATAGGAGACCCTACTGCTGCAGTTTATGTGGGTATTCCTTCCACATTTACTTGCAATGCACCTACTTCCATTGCAGCTGGAACTTCCAATCTGGAAATAACAGTTCTTAATAACTCTAATCAAATAGTTTCAGGTGCTTCTGTAGTATTAAGTAATGCCAACGGACAGCAAGCTTTAGCGTTCACCAATGCTCAAGGTAAAGCCTATCTGGAATTTGCTTCTAATCTTTCTGGTTCTTTAACCTTAACTATAAATAAAGATGATTTTAAACCTCTAGTCTCAACTATTAATATCGCATCTACTGGGGGAATAGTCTATAATAATGTTGAGATTAACGATGATATAGGGGGAAATGGCAATGGTCTGATAGATGCAGGAGAGCCTATTGATTTGTTTGTGTTTCTGAAAAATACATCCACTCAAGTTTTGAATCCTTCTGGCAATGCCTATTGTTCTGATCCCTATATTACCTTAATCAATGCGGATAGAATAGAATACAATAACATCAATCCTCAAGCTATCGGTGCCAATATAGAACCTATAATCATCCAAATTGCACCCGATTGCCCCGATCAACATCAATTTTCTTTAAAATTCGTTGCTGAAACAACAGCAGGTAGCTGGGAAGTATTTATTCCCTTTACTGTGCATAATGGTAATTTAAATATAACCTCTTATACTTTTATCGGTGCTCCCAACAACTGTATTTCTCCGGGTGATAATTTACCTATGTCTATCAATCTATCAAATGTTGGTTCACTAGCTTTAAATGGTATAAATGCAAGACTCCGCTCTTATGATACTTACTTTGTGGTATTAGATTCTACTGGAACTTATGCTTCCATCCCGGTTGGTTCAGCTGTTGCTAATAATTCTGACACTTTTAGCGTATTTGCTCGCAGTACCTGTATTGATGGTATGGTTATACCTCTGGAACTTTATCTCTACAACTCTGTTGGTTATAAGGAAACTATCTATTTTACCGTCACCATTGGACAAACAACAGTACACGATCCATTAGGACAGGATGCTTACGGATATTTTATCTTTGATCAGGGGGACACTGGTTATACTCAATGTCCAACCTATAATTGGATTGGGATAGCACCTGCCGAAGGAGGTAATGGAATTCTATTAGCACTTACTGATCCGGGAAATTCAAGTGATGAAGGAGATCAGACTTCAGCTGTAGCTATAACTACGGTAAATCTTCCCTTCCCTTTTAAATTCTATGGGATAGAATACTCTCGAGCTTCCATTTGTTCAAATGGGTTCATTGCTTTCGGCCAAACTCAAGATGCGGATTGGCGTAACTGGAGAATCCCTGATGCAGGTGGTCCAAGTCCTATGGTTGCTGTCTTTTGGGATGATTTAACTCTTGGAACTGGAAGTGGCGTCTATACTTATTATAATTCCACAAGTCACTATTATGTGGTGGAATGGTATCATTTGATTTCCGGCTATAATAATAGCTCTCTGGAAACCTTTGAAGCTATTTTATATGACCCGGTCTATTATCCTACTGCTACTGGTGATGGTCAAATAAAATTACAATATCAACAATTTAATAATATAGACATAGGTTCTGGTGATACTTTCCCACATGGCAATTATTGCACTATCGGAATTGAAGATCATACGGAAACTATAGGTTTGGAATACACTTTCAATAACACTTATCCAACTGCAGCTGCCGCTCTTTCCAATAATTCAGCCCTGTTTATTACTACTCGTCCTATTTTGCCTGACTTTCCTTATATAGTATTAGAACAGGTATCAGTGATAGATCCTAACGATAATCACTATTTAGAACCAGGAGAAAATGCCGATCTTTCCATTCGTCTGGGAAATCGTGGTTTAGTTGATGCTTCTGGTGTCTCTGCAGTCATCACCTGTTCTGATTCTTATGTAACTATCCTGAATTCCAGTGCTAACTATGGAACTATACCAGCTCAAAGCAGTGTCTATCCTCAAACTAATTACTCTTTATTTATATCACCTGATTGTCCTGCCCATCATCTAATCATTTTCACTATAAATATTACTTCTGATACATCAAACTGGACTTATAATTTCCAGCTGGAAGTAGTCATTCCAGAACTTGGTTTTAATAATATGACCATCAATGATAGTGGTGGAAATAGTAATGGCATATTAGACCCGGGAGAAACCGTTACTGTTAATATTCATATTGTAAATATAGGACTGATTCCAACTCCTCCCGGAACTGCTACTTTATCCTGTAATAATTCTGGAATTACAATTATTAATGGGTCAAATAGCTTCCCTGTACTGGCAGTCGGTGCTTTTGAACCTTTATCTTATACAATAAGCTCTGCTTCCAGTATTAGTAGTGGAACATTAATTAACCTGATATTTAATGCTGTAGCAGGAACTACTACAGCTCAACATACTGAAATTGTAGAAGTGGGAGCACCTATTCCCATAACGATAGGAACTGGAACAGGGACTCAATCCTATCCCCTGGATAGATATTATAATTATTGTGCTCATGAAGCTATTTATTTAGCCAACGAAGTTGGCACTGCTTGTACTATTAAAAACCTCGCTTATTACAAAGCCAGTGGAACTGATGTCAGTCCTATTCAGCCAGTAACCATATATATGAAAAATACCACTGCTTCCTCTTTAAGTTCTGGAAATTATAGCACCAGCAGTTACACTCAAGTTTATAGTGGTTCTTTCCCTAATGACTCCAACCCTGGCTGGATGGAAGTCACTCTCTCTCCTATGTTTGTCTATGATGGAGTTTCCAATCTTTCTATCTTAATCGTTAAGGGCTATCAACAATGGATATCAAATTATCCTATGTGGACCTATACTTCTACCGGTACCACCCGGGCAAGACAAAATAGAAGCGATTCTTCTGCCCCTACAAATTTGTCTTCAACAAACAATCTTCCCAATTTAAGGCTAAAAATATTCCCGCAGGTACAGAGTTTACTGCCTCCTCAAAATTTTACTGCTATTCCCAGTCATCAATCTGTTTATCTTTCCTGGTCTGCTCCAGTGTCAGGAAATCCAACCGCTTATAAAATATTCAGGAATTCAGTTTCAATAGCTAATGTAACCACTTTAAATTATACCGATTTCTCTGTTACCGATGGAGTTTCTTATTCTTATTATATTATTGCCGTCTATTCCAATGGAGAATCCTCTGCTACTCCTACTTTAACTGTTATACCTAATACCTATCCTCCTACCAATCTTACTGCTATAGCGGGAAACGCAATGGTGTCTCTAAGCTGGAATTCCGCGGAAGGTCGTAGCAGTTCAGGAGATAATACTAAAGAAAGATTAATTAGCAGTTATAGAGTTTATCGTAATGGATCTGCAATTCAGGATGTTACGGAAAATACTTATCAGGATACGGGACTAGTTAATGGCATCACATATTCTTATTATGTAACAACTATTTATACTAACCCAGCAGGAGAATCAGCTCCTTCTAACACCGTGGAAGCCACTCCAGTTATGGTCTCAACTGTAGTTTTAGGAACTGGCACCTCGGTTAGCACAGGGGCGCAAAACAGTCCTTTAAATATCTGCAATAATAGTGTTCATGGCCAATCTGTCTATACGGCTGCCGAATTGAATGCTGCAGGACTAGTTGGTCCCTTAAGAATCACTGCCTTAGGATTTTATGTGGTTACAACTCCAGCTCTGCCTTTACCTCAATTTGTAGTACGAATGAAACATACTACCGCCACGGATGCGTCAAACTGGCATACTGCAGAAAATCTTTTAACCACTTACTCCAATCCCTCTTATATGCCAATTGCTGGCGGATTTGATATGATGACCTTTAATACTCCTTTTGAATGGAATGGAACAGATAATATTTTAGTGGACACTGCTTTCAGTCTGGTAGAAACTGCAAGTAACACCGGTACTCTGCAATATACTCCAATAACCAATGGCTATCGTTTCACCTGGGATAATACCGTAGACCAGACTAATATCTTTACTGGAGGAATGGTTGTAGCTCGCAGATATAACATTCAAATATATCTGCAACCTATTTTACACGCTCCCGATATAACAGTTTTCCCACTTTCTTTGAATTTCGGCGAAATTGAAGTCGGTACCTCAGCAATTCAAAACTTTACGATCCAGAATAACGGTGATGTAAATCTTACCGGGACCATCACTACTCCGCCGGAGTATTCAATTTCTCCTTCCGATATAAGGTCTTCAATTGCCTCTTCCACCAAAAAAATTACTAATTTGGAAAGAAATACAATTGACTTTAATATTTCTCCTGGAAATTCCTCTATTTTCAACATAACTTTTGCTCCTCCCGCGGTAGGAATCTACAATGGTGAAGTAGAAATCGCCAGTAATGACCCCGAGGAGAGCTTGATAAATATCTCAGTATCCGGAGCAGGATTTATATATAACCTCATTCAACCGGTGGTAAATATCTCACTAATAACGGAGGGAACCGTTATCTCCTGGCAATCTGTACCCTATGCCACCTCTTATCAAATCTGGACCTCTGATGATCCCTATGGAACTTACACTCTTTTACAAACCATAACTGAGATTAGTTATCTGGATACTCGTAATTTATCTAAAGTCTTTTATAAGGTTATTGCTATCCGAAATTAATATTATAAGTCAAATATTCCACCTTACTGTATTCCCTTAGAGCCCCTTACTCTCTCTTGACTCTTTCTTGCCTAAAGTGTTAAGAGAGAGTTAAGTAGGAGACAAGAGACAAAAGCGCGGAATAATAATTTAAAATCTATAGTGTTATAACGCTTTCTTCTCTACTTATTTATTACTTTCTTTAACGGAATACCTTAAAATAATAGCAATGATAGTTTAAAAATGATAGCCATTTACTCTTTCAATTTATGCTTGACGGATGAATTGAATAATATTATGGTATTTATTTAATAATTTCTTTCTGGAAAAAAGACATTTAAAGTTTTTTTGATAAAGGAGCATAATTAATGAATATCATTGTGTTTTTATGCATTCTGATAGCAATCTTAAGTATTGTAGGGATTATTATCTTATTACGAAAAAATCAAGGATTGTCTGATTTGAAAGAATCCTTTAATCACCAATCTGTACTAATAGAATCCTTTGAACGGAATCTTAGAGATGATATCCAGCGTTTGCGTACTGACTTATCATCATTGCAATCGGACACCCGAAAAGAATTGATAAATATATTAAATCAACAAAATGAAGCTATCAGCAAAGAAAATAGAAGTAATCGGGAAGAAATATCATCTTCTCTAACGAAAATGAATCAACAGATGAATGAAGATGCAGCTAAAAACCGGAATGAATTGAGCAATTCTTTGCGAGAATTATCCGACTCCTTATCTCGTAGACTTCAAGAACTGGTTAGCACAGAACAAACTCAATTTGATTCATTAAAAACGGCAATGGAAGGAAAAATGGAACAGATTCGTACCAGTAATGAGAACAAATTGGAAGAAATGCGAAAAACAGTTGATGAGAAGTTGCAGGACACTTTGGAAAAACGCTTAAGCGCATCTTTTCAGCAGGTAAGTGAAAGATTGGAACAGGTATATAAGGGTTTAGGTGAAATGCAGAATCTGGCTAATGGTGTGGGTGATTTGAAAAAAGTTCTTTCCAATGTTAAAATTAGAGGAATGCAAGGAGAATATCAGCTGGAAGCTATTTTAGACCAGATATTAAGTCCAGGTCAATATGTAAAGAACTGGAAACCGGATAAACATAAAAATGAGGTAGTGGAATTTGCCATTTGTTTACCTGGAAAAGAGGATACTAAAGAAAAGGTTTATCTGCCTATAGATGCAAAATTTCCTCTCGCTGATTATAATACCCTGGTTGATGCCTGGGATAAAGGTGATTTAGCCGCTGTAGAAACTGCCAGAGCAGCCCTTAGAGATAGAATATTGAAATGTGCTAAAGATATCCAGAAAAAATATATTTCTCCACCCTTGACCACAGATTTTGCTTTGCTCTTTCTTCCTATAGAAGGTCTATATGCAGAAGTTTTACGAGATCCCAATCTCTTTGATGAATTGCAGAAATATCATATAGTAGCAGTTGGTCCTACAACTATTTCAGCTATTTTAAACAGTCTACAATTAGGATTTCGCACTTTAGCCATTCAGCAACGTTCCAATGAAGTTTGGAAAATTCTTGGAGCTATAAAGACTGATTTTGCCAGATTTGGTGATTTACTGGATAAAACCCAGAAAAAGTTGCAAGAGGCATCTAACACCATTGAAGATGCCAGCCATCGTAGTCGTCAAATTCAGAAAAAGCTTAAAAGTGTGGAAGAACTTCCAATTGAAGAAAGTTCAGTGATATTAGAATTAACAGATGAAAAAGATTATGAGGTACAAATGCAAGAAGATATGGATGAGGATTTAACTTGACAGTCTCTATTAAATTTAAAAATAAAGTTTTACTTATATAATATAGTAAGAAGGAGGTTGAAATGTTTCTGACAGGACAACAGATGAAAGAGGTGTTCCTTAAAGCAAAAAAACAGCGTTTTGGCATTATTGCTTCCAATGTTGTATTTGATATGCAAGTGCGAGCTATAGTTCAAGGTTATAATGCCGTAAAATCTGATGGTCTTTTGCAAATGAGCACTGGAGCTTGTAAATATGCTGCTGGAGAAACTCAAGATATTAAGGCTGGAGCCCGTTTTATATCCGCTATGACAAAGGTCTTCACTGAACAATTTCCGCATTCTGGAGTAGGATTACATATAGACCATGCCACGCCGAAATATTTTGACTTTATCGTCTATTGTATTGAAAATAATCTGGTCAGCTCGGTGATGATAGATGCATCTAAAGAGAGTCTGGAAGAAAATATCAGAATTACTAAAGAAGTGGTAGATATTGCCCATCGCTATGGGATCATAGTTGAAGGTGAGATTGGCTACATTAAAGGTTCGGAAGATGAGATAGTTTCAGAAACAGAACTTTATACTAAGCCGGAAGAAGCTCTGGAATTTGTGAAAAAGACCAATGTTGACCTTTTTGCCGCTTCTGTGGGTACTAATCATGGTGTTACTAAAGGTGAAAATTTAGTTCTGCGTCTGGATTTGATTAAGGAAATAGATGACCTGCTTATTGCTAATGGAGTTGAAAGAGGTCTGGTTTTACATGGTGCTTCCGGTTTAACTGATGAACAACAAAAAACTGCTATAGCCAATGGAGTGGTAAAACTTAATAAAGACACACATTATCAGATGGATATAGCAGCAGCAGTGCAAGCTTACTGGGAAAAAGAAAAAGATGCTATAGTCTGTCCTCCAGATGTTTCACCGGATGTCTATATGCCAGATAAGAATAGATTTGATCCTCGGAAATGGCTCATTAAGGCAGAACAGAGGATGCAAAATACCGTTCAGAGTTTTTGCCTGATGTCTGGAAGTGCTGATAATAGTATATTATTATAAAAAGGAGAAATAGAATATGAAAAAAGTAGCTATTAATGGATTCGGACGCATTGGTCGTTTAGTGTTCCGAGCAATAATAAAATACCATCCCGAATTAGAAATCGTTGCTATCAATGATATAACTGATGCCAAAACACTTGCCTATCTTCTTAAATATGATAGTGTTCACAAAATCTTTGATGCCGAAATTAGCAATACCGAAGATAGCATCATAGTCAATGGAAAAACTGTAAGGGTTTTTGCAGAAAAAGATCCTCAAAATCTACCCTGGAAAGATCTTGGAGTGGATTTTGTAGTGGAATCTACAGGCGTTTTTAATACCAGAGAAAGTGCTGCTAAACATTTAACTGCAGGCGCTTCCAGAGTAATCTTGACAGCTCCTGCTAAAGATACGGTTGATGCTACCGTTGTTATGGGAGTAAATCATACCAATTTAATGCCTGAGCATAAGGTTATTTCCAATGCTTCCTGCACTACGAACTGCCTTGCACCCATTGCTAAAGTCCTGCAAGATAACTTTGGTATCGTTAATGGTTTGATGACTACCATTCATGCTTATACTAATGATCAACGTATTCTGGACCTTGCCCATAAAGATCTTCGTCGTGCTCGTGCTGCTTCTCTAAATATGATTCCGACCTCTACTGGTGCAGCAAAAGCAATAGGACTGGTTATACCTGAACTAGCTGGAAAACTTGATGGCATAGCTATTCGCGTTCCTGTGCCAGATGGTTCTTTAGTTGATCTCAGTGCCAATCTGGAAAGAGAAGTAGCCAGAGAAGAGATAAATACAGCAATGAAAGAAGCTTCGGAAACTTATTTAAAGGGCTATCTGCAGTATTCTGAGGATCCCATAGTCTCCAGTGATATAGTTGGTAATACCAGTTCTTCCATCTTTGATGCTACTTCTACCTTTGTTAAAGGCAAATTAATCAAGGTATTTAGCTGGTATGATAATGAATGGGGTTATTCTTGCCGGGTAGCAGACCTTATGGAATATATCTCTCGTTTCTAAAGAAAGAATTAAGGGCGGTTAGATTTTTCTTCCGCCCTTTCTTTAAATATGGCTCGCTATTTTTATACGGATAAAGGAAAAACTCTCGGTCCGGTAAATCCAGACCAGATATTAAACCTTATTTTGAACGATGTGCTTAGCTTGGATTCCCTGGTTATGGACACACGTTCTCCACGCTGGATTAAAATCCGTGATATTCCTGAATTAATGCGCTTTCTTTATGAATCCGACATCCAGATATCTGATTGGGCTGAAGAAATTGCCCTTTCAGGTGAAAATAATACATCTATCCCCCTATTTTTTCATATCCCCACCTCTCGTTTAATTACCTTAAGCATTGTTTCATTGGGCTGGTATGAAATCTACTGGTTGTATATGAACTGGCGTTATTTGCATTATTTCCGCAAAAATAGTACTTCCAGAGCCTTCTGGCTGGCTTTAATCAATCCGCTCGCGATAATGAGAATCTTTCAAAACATCAGCAATGATAAAGAACTGAGTATTCAAAAAGAAGAACGAGATTTCACTTATAATGGAATAATCTGGATTCTGGCATTGCTTATTTTATTTATCTTTGCCAGTGGAATTATTAACTATCTTGCCCACATCCCTTTCTTGGTTAGTATTTTTGTCTCTTTTGCTGCCTTAACTTTGTCTCTTTGCTGTATCGTGCCTGTACAAAACTATATTAATACTGCTAATAATCAATATAATAAGAAATTATCCACTCATACCTTCGGCCATTATCTGACAATAATTCTGGGTATTTTAACCTGGATTTATGTGCTAATTCTCTGGATACCAGCACTATTATAATTCTATTCTAAATCCTTTTCTTTACTACTTTCTTCAAGATTCGTTGTAGGCGGATATTGCTGATTTTCTGGTTCTTGATTATGTTCAATAGCTTCCTGGAGATGGGAACGATGTCTAATTTTAACTAACCAATAGATAAAGAACCCCAAAAGCAGAATTGCCAGCGCAATTATAACCCAAACAATCCAGCTTATCCCTTTTTTCATTTCCACAGACATTACTTCAGATTTATTCCACATTTGTTCGGTGTCAAATTCCCAGCTAACTGTTTTATCCTTATAATCTATTTTATCAGCAGTGGTACTGGCAGAGATTATTTTCCAGGGAAGATGAATTATATATGTCCATTTAGGATGGTCTTTTTGTTGCTTTTTAAAGATGTTTGCCAGAATATCATCAGGATCAGCAAGTTGATTAATGTCAATAGAATCACTTTCCACTCCAGGTTCCAGTATCTTTGAACCACCTAAGGAAATATTTCTTTTATAAACGATATGACCTTCGGCATTTTTATTTATTGATATCTGTCCCAAAAAATCTACTGGAGTAGGTTCTTCGTTTATGCTATTGAAGGACTCTATATTATCAAATTTGAAAGTTACCTTATAGACCATAAAGGGTCCATTTTTCTGCACCTGGGAACTAATAAGATGAATTCCCGGTAATTCAGATTTCCTCATTATTTCCTGTGTATTAGCATAGTTGGAACGATGCACTATACGTAAAGAGACCTTTCCTGAACCATCAGGATTTAGCCACATTTCTTCATTATAGTCCACACAGCCAGCTAACAGGAATAACATTATGATTAAGAGAGGTAACAGTTTTTTCTTCAATTTAGAATCCTCATTACAATTAACTTATGTTTTCCTATTTAAAGAAAATCCATTTTTTGGCAAGGAAAATATTTTTTATCGGAAATTATAGATCTAATTCAAAAATCTTTTAAAAAAGAGTTTCTTTTTTAGCAGATAGAATTATTATAATTATAACCAGAGTTTTTTCAGTAACTGCTGAAAAAGGAGATCTGTAAATTAAGGATTATAATAAAATTAAATGTATTAAATAAAGTGAAATTTATATTGACAAAAAAGGCAAAATAACAGCATAAGAAAAATCATAAATTGATAAGGAGTTATAAAATGATTGCATTACGTCAGCTTTATCATTGCACTATTTGTGGCAATGTGGTAGAAGTTACTTTTGTTGGAGGAGGAGAATTAGTCTGCTGTGGTAAACCAATGGAATTACTTGAAGGCAATACTGTAGATGCTGCAACGGAAAAGCATGTGCCTGTTTTGATTGATTTGGGTGATAAAGTAAAAGTAACCGTTGGTTCTGTGCCACATCCTATGGAAGAGAAACATTATATTACGATGATTGAAGTTCTTACAGAAAAGAAGGTTTTACGTTATGAACTTAAACCAGGGGAAGCTCCAGAAGCAACTTTCTGTGTGAAAGCGGAAGAAGTTATTGGTGTCCGTGAATACTGTAATATCCACGGATTATGGAAAGCATAATTATAAAAAATAGAAGGAGGAAAAAATGGCATTTAAAGATAGTAGAACAGCTGATAATCTAATGAAATCATTTGCTGGAGAAGCTCAAGCTCGATTGCGTTATCAATATGCAGCACGCGTTGCAGAAAAGGAAGGATTTATTCAGATCAAGAATATCTTCAATGAAACCGCAGACAATGAAAAAGAACATGCTAAACTCTTTATCAAACATCTAATAGCTAATGGACTGGAAGGAGAAGCCAGAAATATTATGGCTTCTTATCCTATAGGTTGGTCTCCCGATAGCACGCTAAAAAATCTTCTCTATGCAGCAAATGGTGAAAAGGAAGAATGGAGCGAGCTCTATCCAATGTTTGCTGAAATAGCAGAAGAAGAAGGTTATACTGATATAGCTAATACCTGGCGACAGGTGATCAAGGTAGAACAACAGCATGAGAAGCGCTATCGTAAACTATATGAGAATGTTAAAAACCAAATGGTCTTCAAGAGAAATGAGAAGGTTTACTGGAAATGTAATAATTGTGGCTATATCCATGAAGGCACAGAAGCTCCATTAACTTGCCCTTGTTGTCAGCATCCACAAGCCTATTTTGAAGTCCTTTGTGAAAATTACTGAGGGGAGGATAATATGCAAAAATATCAATGCATAGCCTGCGGTTATATCTATGATCCAGCAGAAAATGATGACATCCCATTTGAGCAACTTCCAGATGACTGGACTTGCCCGGAATGTGGAGTCGGCAAAGATATGTTTGAACCGATAGACTAATAAACACTAAACAAGAGGAAAGCCTGCTTGACGCAGGCTTTCCTGTATAAAAGGATAAAAATGACAGCTCAAGAATTTCAAAAAATAATTGATTTTGCTATCGCTCGGGAAGAGGAATCTATCAAGTTTTATCAAGACCTTCAGAATGAAACTAAATTCCAGGGTCAGTTAGCTATGTTAAAAGAATTGGAGTCAATGGAAAAAGCTCATAAAGCCGCTCTGGAAAACCTTCACTATACTAACGATTTTCATATAGATAAAGTGCCCAATCTACATATATCTGAATATCTGACTGACGATGTGGAAAATCTTGACCTCAACTATCCAAATTTACTTATTATGGCTATGAAACGTGAGGATATATCTCTACACCTTTACACTGAACTCAGCTTTAGATTCGCCGATGAACAGATAGGCACTCTTTTCCGTAAACTTGCTTCTGAGGAGGCAAAACACAAACTCTGGTTTGAAACTTTATATGATGAGTGGTTAAAACAGGGTAATTAGAGTTTTGAAAATAGCTCTTGATACTTCTCAATCCTCTGGTTCCATCGCTTTATGGGATAAGGGTAAAACAGTCTGGTCTGCCTGTTTTGATATCCGTATTACTCATAGTGAGACTTTAATGCCTCAAATTGATGCCGCTATAAAATTCTGTGGCTACCAACCAGCTGATATCAAGACGGTTCTTGTCACCAGTGGTCCCGGCTCTTTTACTGGATTAAGAATTGGTCTTGCTACTGCTAAAGGTATAGCCTATGCTTTAAAAATACCACTTTTAACTTATACCAGTCTCCAGCTTTATGCTCTACAACGATATCACTGTAGTAAGAATATTCTGGTGATGCTGGATGCTAAAATGCAAGAGGTGTATGCTGCTCTTTATAATGAAAATCTGGAAGAAATATATCCTCCTCAGGTCTCCACTCTGGAAGATATACTATCCTGGGAATTTGGAGATTGTTATCTTATTGAAAGGGGAATAAAATCCTTAGAGTTGTTTTCCCAGGAAAAGAATAAACCTTTTATCTCTGTTCCTGATTTACCTGTCAGTGCAGCAGGATTGTTTTTACTGCAAGAAATCTTCCCTCAACCAGAAGTTTACAATCTGGATTATATTGCCAATCTGGAACCTGAGTATTTGAGAGAATATACTGCTCAGGTTCAAAAGAAACAAAAATAAGCTAATCGGATATTACAAGCTACTAAATTTTGAAAAGGATAAAGCAGCTCCTTTATCCATAATGTATTATATTCAATTATTCATATGTGAATATGATGTTTTTCTGATTGACAGAAAATAGAATATATATTTTTATAAAAATAAATAAGATTAAGGGATAAAGAAAATGCAACCCTATTTAATAAATGGCGGAATAATTTTGACTTTTAATCCAGAACTGCCCTTACTGGAAGATTATTCCTTACTGGTAAACGATGGGAAAATAAACCAAATCTTGAAAGATACAGAGATAGAATCTTTACCCTATGAGAGATTGGATGCCCAAGGAAAAATTATAATGCCTGGCTTAATCAACGCTCATCATCATTTTTATAGCACTTTAGTAACAGGCTTGACTAAAGCAACTCCCGCTAAAGATTTTCTGGGGGTACTGGAAAACCTGTGGTGGCGTTTAGATAAACAACTTACTGCAGAAGATATTTATATCAGTGCTTTAATTTCTGCAATGAATGCTATTAGAAAAGGCTGCACTACAATCTTTGATCATCATTCCAGTCCTGGCGCAATCAAAGGTTCTTTATCTCAAATTGCTAAAGCCATTCAGGAAAGTGGAATTCGTGCTTCTCTTTGCTATGAGGTTTCCGATAGAGATGGAATAGATAAATGCGAAGAAGGTATTCTGGAAAATGTGACCTGGTTGCAACAAGTCTCTCAGGAACAAAATCCCAGACTTAAAGGACTTTTTGGAATGCATGCAGCATTTACCCTTTCTGATGATTCTTTGCAGGAAATAGCAGATTGGGTGGATAAACTCAACTGTGGTATTCACATTCATATAGCTGAAGGGGAGTATGATGAACTTTTTAATATTCAGCACTATGGGCAAAGAGTGATTGAAAGACTCTGTGATTTTGACCTCCTGAATTGTCATAGTCTTCTGGCACATGGAGTTCATCTAAATGCCAGAGAAATGATGTTGATAGAAGAAGCTGGTGCTGCTGTTATTACAAATCCTCAATCCAACTTGAATAATGCTGTAGGAATAGCAGATATATGCAAAATGGATGAATTAGGTATCACTGTAGGATTAGGAACAGATGCTATGACCACTAATATGCTGGAAGAACTGAGAATTGGAATCTGGGCACAACATCTGAAACAAAACAATCCTTCTGCAGGTTTTAAAGAAATGACTAAAACCCTACTTTTCAATAATCCTTTAATTGCTCAAAAATACTGGGGAGAATATTTTGGCACTATAGCTGAAGGAGCACCAGCTGATATTATTCTGATAGATTATGAGCCTCCTACTCCCTTAAATGAAGAAAACTGGATTGGACATATAGTTAATGGCATCTCTCAAGCTAATGTAAATACTACTATTTGTGCTGGAGAGATTCTAATGTGGAATGGTCAATTGATGTTACCTGTAGATGAGAATGAAGTTCGGAAAAGAGGTTGTGAACTTGCCAGTGCTTTATGGGAAAGATTTTAAGGAAGATAAATGTATCTAAAGATTTTAGAAAAAGCCCAAGAATATGAATCTGAAAACATTCGTTACCTTACAGATATGATTCGCATACCTGCTTTTTCCACTAAAGAAAAAGAATTAGCAGAATATATCTTGCAGGAAATGCAAAAAGCAGGATTTGATGAAGCTTTTATAGACCCTCTGGGAAATGTTATAGGAAAAATAGGTAATGGGAAAAATATAATTGCTTTTGATGCTCATATAGATACCGTCTATCCAGGAGACCTTTCTTTATGGAATTTTAACCCCTTTGAACCTCAGGTAAAAGATGGAATGATTTGGGGAAGAGGAGCTGTTGACCAGGAAGGCGGAATGGCTTCAATGCTTACAGCTGCTCGCATTATAAAAGAGTTAAATCTAAATTCAAAGTTTAGCATTTATTTTATGGGCACAGTTATGGAAGAAGATTGTGATGGACTTTGCTGGCAGTATATCATAAGAGAAGATAAAATAGTGCCTGAATTGGTAGTCATCACGGAACCCACCAATATGAATATATATCGTGGACATCGTGGCAGGATGGAAATGAAAGTTTTTGTTCAGGGTCGTTCCTGTCACGCTTCAGCTCCAGAAAGAGGAGTTAATGCTATCTATAAAATTAGTCGTATTGCCCTGGAAATAGAGAAGCTCAATGAACATTTACGCTATGATGACTTTCTGGGAAAGGGTACTATTGCGGCTACGGAAGTTTATTTTACAGGACCTTCACAATGTGCTATTCCCGATAGTGCCAATCTGCATCTAGACCGCAGACTCACCCAGGGTGAAAACAAAGAAATTGCAGTAGAAGAAGTTAAAGAAGCCTGTCAATTGGCTGGAGAATCAGATGCACGCATCCAGCTTTTAACCTATAGTGAACCTTCATATACGGGATTGGTCTATCCAACCGAAAAATATTATCCTACCTGGGTTACTCCCGAGGATTCCCCCTATCTTAAAATTGCTGAGTCAGTCTATAACCAAACTTTAGGGCGAAAACCTATAATTGATAAATGGACATTTTCCACCAATGGTGTTGCCATTGCAGGAATGCACCATATACCCTGTCTTGGTTTAGGTCCTGGCAATGAAGTTTATGCTCATGCCCCTAATGAAGCTACTCCTATTATCCATCTAACCGAAGCTGCAGCTTTTTATGCCGCTTTAATCTATGCTTTAAATCAATGAGTTTTTTTTATAAGTGGCGCTGTACCAATTGTGGCACTGAATATGAATTGGATGAGGTCCATTATCTTTGCCCTCAATGTAGCAAAAAGTGGATTGCTTGTTCTCCTCTAATAGGAATTTTAGAAGCTACATTTGATTATCCAGCGATTAAACAGGAATGGGATATGAAACCTAATCCCAGATTATTCAGTGTTCTTGAGGAAAAATTCTATCCTCCTCTTCCTGTTGGTAATACACCCATTTTTAAACCGGAAAGACTAAGTCAAACCCTGAATTTGCCTAATTTGTTTATTAAAAATGACGCGCTTAATCCTAGCGGTTCTTTAAAAGACCGTGCCTCCGAATTAGTGGTGGCAGATGCCATTAGATTAGGAATAGATAGAATTGTCTGTGCTTCCACTGGAAATGCTGCTTCCTCTCTTGCCTGTATTTGTGCAGCTGCAGGAAAAGAAGCTATAATATTCGTTCCCCAATCCATTCCAGAGGGAAAACTTATTCAGATTAAGGTGCATGGAGCTAAGCTTTATACTGTATCTGGAACCTATGACGATGCCTTCAATTCTGCCCTTGCTTATTCTGCTAATAATGATTGTTTAAATAGAAACACCGCATTTAATCCGCTTACTATTGAAGGAAAAAAGTCTGCAGGAATAGAAATATTTCTTCAATTAAAGGATATTCCTGATTGGATAATAATACCTGTGGGCGATGGTGTTATTCTGGGAGGTATTTATAAAGCTTTCATAGACTTGAAATCTGCTGGTATAATAGAGAAATTACCTAAACTTCTTTCCGTTCAATCAGAAAGCTCTGATGCTATCACTTCCTACTGGGAAACAGGAACCTATCATAACGCCAATCATCCTCACACTATAGCTGATTCAATCTCAGTTAAAACTCCCGCTAATGCACACTGGGCAGTTGAAGCTTTGTACCAAACGCAAGGAAAATCAATCCGTGTTTCCGATGATGAAATACTTTCAGACCAGAAATATCTGGCACAAACGACTGGAATCTTTGCTGAACCTTCTTCTGCAGCAGTTTTCTCAGGATTGAAAAAGGCTTTAACCCAGCAATGGATTAAACCAGAAGAGAAGGTTGTTCTGCTCATTACAGGAACTGGCTTAAAGGATATCAATGCCGCTAGATTATAAACCTTCAGGAATCTGTGATTTTCATGTCCATATCGGTGAAAAAATAAACGGATATGATTTACGGGATGATTTTTCTGATCTGGAAAGAATTGCTATAGTCAATGGAATTGCTGGAATTGGCGCTTTTGTTACTGAAGAACCAGGTCTATCTCTTACTGATAAATTTAGAAAGATGCAAGAAAAAGCGAGACTCAATTTTAAAGGAAAAGTTCACTGGCATCTAACTCCAATTCAAGCTGAAATAGATGAATTGTTTCCTCTTCTGCAAGAAGGATGGGATTTAAAATTCTATACCACCTATCGTGAATCTGGTTTGTACAGCTCTTATGAACAAATAGAACACTGGATGGAAAATCTATCGGATATTAAAACCAGAATTTTAGTCCATTGTGAAGATGACCGGATTATTGCTCAGGCTTCTGCTGAGCATCCTTTTCGCACCCCTTATGACCATACTCTCAGAAGACCGGAACTAGCAGAAATAGTTGCTGTAGAAAAAGTCTTGAATTTAGCTATAAAACATACTTATCCAGTACATATAGTTCATATTTCTTCACCTAAAGCTGCAATTATGGTTAAAGAAGCTAAGTCTGAATATCCCTTTATAACCTGTGAGACTGCACCTCATTATCTTATATATAATGAAAATAGATTGTCGGGCATAAATGCTCATCGCTGGCTTTGCACACCTCCATTCAGAAGTGAAGAATCTCGTGGACTTTTAGTAGAACTCCTGCAAGATGGATATTTTGATATTATAGCCAGTGACCATTGTCCTTTTAAAATTGAAGATAAAGACCGCTTTAAAGATAATCTTCCACTGGTGCCCTGTGGTATCCCTGGTTTGGAAACACTTTACTCCAGTATGTACAACAACTTTGTGGAACCAGAAATTATCTCTCAAGCATATCTGGATGAAATGACCATTTATAAACCGAAGACCTTAATGTCCTGCTTTTAAGAGTATTAATATGAAAAAAGCTTTCAGAAATGATGCTCGCGCAAAAGTTACCGGTCAGGCTATTTATACTGATGACTTAAAATTGCACGAGATGTTACACGCAGTCCCTGTTTATAGCGAATTACCCCGAGCAACACTCATCTCTCTTGATACTTCTGCTGCTTTAAAACTACCAGGTGTCGTTGCCGTTATTACTGCTAAAGATATTCCTGGAAACATCCGTTATGGACAGATAATAAATGATTATCCGGTGCTGGCAGATAAAGATATCAATTCCACCGGTGATGTACTGGCATTAGTTGTGGCTAAAACGCGTGAACAAGCTATAGCTGCTGTTCCCTCTATAAAGATAGAACTTCAACCTTTAAAACCTATTTTAGACCCCGAAGAAGCAATGAAACCAGATGCTGAGATTCTTCATCCTTTTTATGGTTCAAATCTTACTAATTATCATCGGATCCGCCGTGGAGATGTAGCCAAAGCAGAAAAAGAAGCTGATATCATCATTGAAGAAGAGTTTTCTACTCCGAGAGTGGAACATTCCTATTTAGAGCCTGAATCAGCCGTATGTCATTTGCGTCCCGATGGAGTTATGGAAGTCTTCGGCAGTATGCAACATCCCTTTTCAACTCGTCGTTTCGTTGCCTCCACTTTAGGAGTAGAGCTAAAGGATGTGGAAGTTAAACCTTTAACCTGTGGTGGCGGTTTCGGTGGAAAAGATGATACTGCTGCACTGGTTTGTGCAAGGGCAGCTCTCTGTTCCTTGATTCTTAAAAAACCTGTAAAAATAACTTATTCTCGAGAATGGAGTATGAGAGAAAGCTATAAACGCCATCCCTATAAGATGCGATATCGTATGGGATTGAATAAAGAAGGAGAAATTCTTTCAGTCAAAGCTCGCATTGTAGCAGATGGCGGTGCCTATTGTAGTGTTACACCCTGGGTTACCTGGCGTTCAACCGTTCAGAGTTGCGGTTGTTATGAAGTGCCTAATGTAGAAACCGATGTTTATGGAGTATATACTAATAATGTTTTTTGTGGTGCTATGCGTGGTTTTGGCTCCCCTCAAATTAATTTCGCGGTGGAACAGCTTGTAGAAATTGCTGCAGAAAAGCTGGGAATGGATGAAATAACTTTCCGCCGTAAAAATATGGTTAAACAGGGTTCCACTACTATCACTGGACAGGTGCTGGATAGTCATATTGTTTCTCTATCTCAGGTTTTAGATGCCGTTCTAAATGAAAGCGATTATGAGCATAAACGTAAACTCTGTTCATTTGGCAATCCCAATCAAAAGGAATGGTATGGTATCGGACTGGCGATAAGTTATCGTGGTGTCAGTCTCGGTGCAGAAGGAACGGATGTGAATTCTGCTATAATATATGTTCAACCAGATGGTTCAGTTTTATTAGAAACAGGTGTGTTTGAAAATGGGCAGGGCGCTGAATCAGCTATGATTTTAATCGCATCAGAACAACTGGGACTACCTATAGAGAGAATCCGGTATCGTATGCCTTCCACTTCAAATATTCCAGATGGTGGCTCAACCGTAGCATCTCGTGGAACTATTATGGGTGGAGGAGCTGTAGTAAATGCAACAAAAATTTTAAAGCAGATTGTCACCGAAACCGTACAGAAGATTACGGGAAAATCTCTTGCTCATTTTAAAAATTCAAAATTACTTGATGCTACAGGTGAAATGATTATGCCCTGGGAAGAAGCAATAAAGCTCTGTTATAATAATCAAGTCTATCCTTATGCTTTTGGAGTTTATCAGCCTCCACAAATATCCTGGAATGAAGAAACTGGACAGGGTAATGCTTATTTCACCTGGGTGTATGGATGTCAAGCGGTGGAACTAAAAGTTAACTCACAATCAGGAGCAGTAAATCTTCTAAATATGATTGCCGCACATGATATTGGTAAAGTGATAAATCCTTTTGCATTAAAAGGACAATATTATGGTGGTATGGCAATGGGTGCAGGTTATGCTCTAGGGGAAAATTGTCCTTGCGAAAATGGTTTAGTTGTTCCTACCAATTTTCATAATTATCATCCACCAAGAAGCATAAATTTACCGGAAATGAAAGCTATCTTTATAGAAAATCCGGACCCAATTTCTCCCTCTGGAGCTAAGGGCATTGGAGAACCAGCTAATGAAATTATGGCACCTGCTATAGCTAATGCAATATATTCCGCTACAGGTAAACGATATCATTCTTTGCCTATAAGGATAAAAATATGATCTCGGTTAATGGTATCAATTACTATGATTATGACCCAGAAAGAAAACTTTCTCTCTGGTTGAGGGAAGACCTTTCTCTTACGGGCACTAAAATAGGTTGCGATATCGGAGTTTGTGGTTCCTGTACTGTTCTGGTAAATAGTGAACCCAAACTTTCTTGCCGTCTGAAATTGAAAGATGTTGAAAACTGCAATCTTATCACCATAGAAGGTATTGCCCTACCAGATGGGACATTACATCCGGTTCAACAAGCCTTTATTGATGCCGGTGCTATTCAATGTGGTTTCTGCACTCCTGGTATGGTCTTAACTGCTTACGCTTTACTTAATAAAAATCCACATCCTACAAGACAACAAGTGCGACAAGCTATAAGAGGAAATCTTTGTCGTTGCACCGGTTATCAACAAATTATTGATGCTGTTATGCTTGCCGCTGAAAGACTTGACCTTAAGCAACCCTAATATATTTGAGGCAATAGATGAATAATAAAGATAAGATTAAATCCTGTCTTCTGGAGTTAGAGAGACTTCAGCCAGAGCTTTATGAAAAAGATTTTTTACTCACCTGGGAAAATAGTCTGGATAACTTGAAAGCTATTATGGCTACAGCGGAAATACTTCAGATGCTACATTGGGAAAAGAAACCTTTCAAAATCTTTGATTATGGATTAGCTGTTTCTATATTTCGTGATAATAGCACCCGTACACGTTTCAGTTTTGCTTCTGCTGTCAATGCTCTCGGTTTAGCCCTGGCAGAACTGGATGAAGTAAAATCCCAGATTGCGCATGGTGAAACAGTTAGAGAAACGGCTAATATGATATCGTTTCTCACTGAAGTTATAGGTATCCGTGATGATATGTATCCTGGCGAAGGACATAGCTATATGCTGGAAGTTGCTCAAGCAGTTAATGATGGTTTCCAAAATGGAGTCCTCGCTCAACGACCTATGATTGTAAATCTTCAAAGCGATTTAGACCATCCCACTCAATGTCTGGCTGACCTTTTAAAATTAAAAAATTATTTTGGGGACCTTAATCAATTAATAGGTAAAAAGATTGCTATGAGCTGGGCTTATTCTCCTTCTTATGGAAAACCACTTTCTGTTCCTCAAGGTATAATCAATCTTATGTCTCGTTTCGGTATGGATGTTGTCTTAGCCTATCCGGAAGGATATGACTTGCTACCTGAAACTGTAGATAGTGCACAAGCTTTTGCAGAGCAAAGTGGCGGTTCCTTCCATATCGCTCATTCTATGGCAGATGCTTTTACCAACGCTGATGTAGTCTATCCAAAATCCTGGGCACCTTTGAATGTTATGCAAGAAAGAACCAGATTATTAAGAGAAAAAAATCAGCAAGCACTGCAAGAACTGGAACAGCAGTGTTTAGCAGAAAATGCCAGACATCAGGACTGGGAAAGTACAGAAGAAATGATGAAGCTTACTCGTAATGGAAATGCACTTTATGAACATTGTCTTCCTGCAGATATTTCTGGTGTAAGTTGCCCTAAGGGTGAGGTTGAAAAATCAGTCTTTGAACGCTATCGTATTCACACCTATCAAGAAGCAGGATATAAACCATTTGTCATTGCTGCTATGATTTTCCTTTCCAAAATCAAAAACCCACTACTAAAATTGAAATCTTTTATTTAATCGGAGCTTTTATGCCTAAACTGATTACTGAAAAAAACTATAATACAATCTTAAAAAATGCCAGACGCTGTAAAGAACGAGGAATCATCCTTCCTACGATAAAACAGCAGATAAATCCTGAAACTATTCCTGATAACATCAAGAAACAATTACCAGATATAGGTTTATGGGATATCAATCCTCTTAATCTTTTTCGAATCACCTGGAAAAATGATATACAAACCGGACTTTTTGGCAGACCTAACTTTTTTGAAATTCCTTCTTCTCTTACTGGAGTTCCAGCCCGAATTATTGGAATGGTAGGCAAATATTTCCCTACCGGAGCTCATAAAGTAGGTGCTGCCTATGGTTGTCTGGTACCCCGTCTTATAAGTGGAACTTTTGATCCAGAAACGCAAAAAGCAGTCTGGCCCTCTACCGGTAATTATTGTCGGGGTGGTGCCTTTGATTGTGCTCTTTTAGCCTGTCCAGCAGTTGCTATTTTACCTCAAGAAATGAGTCAAGAACGATTTGATTGGTTACATCAAATCGGAGCAGAGGTTTATGCTACTCCAGGTTGTGAATCCAATGTTAAAGAAATCTATGACTTCTGTGCAGAATTACGCAAAGATCCTAAAAATGTCATTCTTAATCAATTTGATGAATTTGGGAATCCCTTTTGGCACTATCATGTAACTGGTAATTCCATTAAAGAAGTCTGGGATATAGTGAAAAATAAGTCTAGCAATTTTAGCGGCTTTGTTAGTGCAACTGGTTCTGCGGGTACAATTGCAGCAGGAGATTTCCTGAAAAAATATTTCCCCCTTATGAAGACTACTGCAGCAGAAGCCCTGGAATGTCCCACCCTTTTAATGAATGGTTTTGGTGGGCATCGCATTGAAGGTATAGGAGATAAACATATCCCCTGGGTTCATAATGTTCGTAATACAGATGCAGTAGCTGCCATCCATGATGATGATTGTCTACGCCTTTTCCGTTTGTTTAATGAACCTATCGGACAAGAATTTTTGATAAAAGAAGGTATAGTTGAAGATGTAGTGCAAAAACTTCCTCTTCTCGGGATTTCTTCTATTGCTAATCTCTTAGCTTCTATAAAATTCTCTAAATATTTTGAACTTGGTAAAAACGACATTATTTTTACTATTTTTACCGATTCCGCCGAATTATACCAGACAAGATTGCAGGAACAAAGAGTGCTAAAAGGAAACTATACCGAAAAACAAGCAGCACTGGATTGGGAAGGACCCCTCAAAGCCCAAAAAATAGATTACTTTTTAGAATTGCGTTATCTCGAGAAAAAACGTATCCATAACCTTAAATACTACACCTGGGTAGAACAACAGGGAAAAACTTGTCAAGAAATTCAGCATCAATGGGAACCCGATTACTGGAAAGAAACCTTTGAAGATAATCTGGATGAACTGGATACTGCCATAGAGGAGTTTAATGCCCTTCTCTAATATTCTTGCCCTTATTCCTGCATCCGGCAAAGGTAACAGATATGGTCAACCAAAACATCAAGCTGTCATAAAGGGTAAATCTTTTATTACTTGTATCTTAGATACTCTGAAAGAGGCAGGTATTAATAATATCTACATAGCAAAAGATTTCAAAACAAAGGATATGTTATCTACCCTTCGTTATGCATTAAAACAATTAAATACAGATATCTTTGCAGGATTTCTCATTTTCCCGGTTGACCATCCTCTAGTGCAATGTTCTACTATAAATTCTTTATGCTCCGCCTTTAATCAAATTCCAGAAATTGTGATCCGTCCTTGCTATAATGGACAATCCGGACATCCCGTAATTATTCCCTCAACTTTAGACCTATTTAAAGACGATTATGAACAAGGTCTTGCTTATATTATTCGCACTCAGGCAAAAGGTATTTTTGACCTACCCGTTGAAGATAAGAGCATTCTGCTCAATATCAACCGTCCCGGGGACTTAATATGGACTTAATGGAATTGATTGAAACTCGTCATAGCGTACGGGATTATCTTCCTGATCCCATTCCTGAAGAAATTCTTAACCAGATTCTGGAAGCAGGAAGATTAGCACCATCTGCACGGAATCGTCAACCCTGGCGTTTTATTGTTTTTACTTCTAATAATGATATCAAAGAGCTGTCCTTGCGTTGTGGTTTGATTGGCTTATCTAATATCTTTATTCGTAAAGCACCCTGTCTTATTGTTGCCTGTGCTGATACCAATTACAATGTCCGGATAAATCATCAAGATTACTATCTGGTAGATACCGCTATCTCAGTTCAGCAGATGGTGTTAACTGCCTGGAGTTATGGTATTGGGAGTTGCTGGATTGCTGCTTTCAATGAAAAAACTCTGAAAAAATATCTTCAATTACCTCCTACCTGGAGAATTGTAGCTTTACTTCCCTTAGGTTATCCCGCAGAAAAGAAAACTCTTTACACTCAGGCTTTAAGCGTTTTCCCGCATAGTAAAAATCGCTTACCACTGAATAAAATTGTCACTTATTATCATAAAACATAAACTGAAAAAACAGCATTACTTATCACTAATTTTTTTTATTTGACAAACCCAAACCTATCTATGAAATAGAAGATAAATTAAATGAGGTAAAAAATGGCTATAAAATTAACTCGTGAATTTGTGCATAAGCTCCCTAAAACAGACCTCCATGTCCATCTGGATGGAAGTGTACGCATAGATACTATTATAGATTTAGCTAAAAAATTCAATATTCAGCTACCTACTATGGACCCAGCTGTACTTAGAAATCTTATTGTTTGTGATGAAAATACCAAAAGTCTGGAAGAATATCTGCATGGCTTTGATATAGTTAATCTTGTTTTACAAAACAAAGAGGGTCTATATCGTGCTGCTTACGAACTGGCAGAAGATGCAGCTAAAGAAAATGTTCGTTATATGGAAGTACGTTTTTCTCCTATTTTACATACCAAAAAGGGATTAAAACTAACTCAAATTACCCAATCTGTTATTGATGGCTTAAGACAGGCTGAACGAGATTTTCCTATAGAAACTGGTGTTATCATATGCGGACTTAGAAATATGGATCCCACTACTTCTGTTAAATTGGCGGAGCTTGCTGTCGCTTTCAAAAATAAAGGAGTAGTAGGTTTTGATTTAGCCGGAAGTGAATTTAATTATCCTGCTAAGGAACACAAAGAAGCCTTTGATCTCTCTCTAAAAAACAATCTCAATATAACTATTCACGCAGGTGAAGCTTATGGCCCGGATAGTATCCATCAAGCTGTCCATTATTGTGGAGCACATCGCATCGGTCACGGCACCCGTTTGGTGGAAGATGGTGATTTACTGAACTATGTTAATGACCATAGAATCCCCTTAGAAATTTGCATTAAAAGCAATTTCCACACTAAAGCAGTTCCCAATATTCAAAGTCATCCCATAGATTTCTATATTGATTATGGCTTAAGGGTGACCATCAATACGGACAATCGTACCATCAGTGATACTACTGTCACCAATGAATATATGCTTGCTATCAATGAACTTCACCTGGATTATCCCACTATAAAAAATGTCATTCTAAATGGTTTCAAAAGTGCATTCTTACCTTATAAAGAAAGAGTAAGATTGATAAATGAGACTCTCCGTGAACTGGAAGAACTGGAAAAAAGCGAACTGAAAACTACTATTAAAATGAAGGAAAATCTGTAATTATGTTTGACCTTATCCAGAAATCTTTAACCGAAGCAGAAAAGACTTTGCAAGCTTTTTTAAACAATCACAATAACTTAGAATCTATTGATAAAATTGCCGACCTGATATCTGAAACATTTGAAAGAGATAATAAGGTGATTATCTTTGGAAATGGCGGTTCTATGTGTGATGCAATGCATTTTGCTGAAGAACTGACCGGACATTTCCGCCAAAACCGTAAAGCTCTTCCTGCCATTGCTTTATCTGATCCTTCTTTTATCACCTGTGTAGCTAATGACTTCGGTTTTGAAGAAATCTTTGCTCGCGGAGTGGAAGCTTTTGCTCAAGCTGGAGATATTGTGGTAGGAATTTCCACCAGTGGTAATTCTCTCAATGTCATCAATGGCTTACAAAAAGCTCGTAACCTGGATTGCTTTACCGTTGCTTTATTAGGAGGCAACGGTGGAAAAATTGCCGGAACCTGCGATTTTGAACTTATTGTCCCCTCTTTTGCTACTGACCGGGTGCAAGAGATTCATACTATGATTATCCATATCTTAATAGAAAACATAGAATATCGGCTTTTTGCCAGCCGTTAATTAAAGGTATATAATGCAAAAAATAATTTTTACTCTTATATTGCTTTCTCTGACTATCTTCTGTTTCGCTCAAGGAAATTACTACGATTCAGTAATTAATCTCACCGGACAAAGCCTTTATACAGCTTTGCATTCTCTTATCTCTACCAATACTAATAATAGTTATAATGGTTCTAAAGCTTTCCTTTTTCAGCAACTGGATAATGTTGATGGCTATGTAACCTGTATCTATACTGGTCAATCCTTCTATGTAGGTTATAACTATACAGGTTCTACAAACCCAAATACCGAACATACTTATGCCCAGAGCTGGTTTGCTGTTGAAGATGATCCAGTCCGCCGTTCCGACCTTCATCACCTTTTTCCCACTGATTCCAATGTCAATAGCGCTCGTAGCAATTATCCTCTTTTCACTGTTGCTAATCACAATTCTGCCAGTGTATATTATTCATACACACCGTGGCAAAGCTATCGTGGTCTAAGTGCCAATGGTTATACCGTTTTTGAACCTGCTGATGAATCAAAGGGAAATATAGCACGAGCTCTTTTATATTTCAATACTCGCTACTATGACACTCTCACTCAGCAAAATGTTAATATGATTCCGGATTTAGTTATTTGGAATGAACAGGATCCTCCAGATGCTATAGAAATAGCGCGTAATAACGCCATCTATGAATTTCAAAACAATCGTAATCCCTATGTTGACCATCCGGAATTTGTTAACCGTATCTGGACCACCCCTATTTCTGATGATGCAATAACTTCACCCCCTTCTTGTCTCTCCCTTAGCTCCATCACTCCCAATCCCTTTCATACACTTACGGTTATAAATATCAAGAGTCAAGAAGTCCGTAAGGCAGAAATCTCCATCTATAATCTCAAAGGTCAAAAAATCCGCACCTGGAATCAAACTCTTCTTTCTGGTTCTACAGAACTAGTCTGGAATGCTACAAACACTTCCGGAACAAAGGTACCCCCAGGAATTTATTTGATAAATATTAAAAGCGGTGGAGAGACTATCACTGCTAAAGTTCTTCTAAATTAATTATCTCTTACAAATTTAAAGGATGAATTATGAGCTTAAATTATGAACAAATTAAATCCCAATTGCAAAGCTTTAAACCTAACTGGGAAAAGAATAAAACTCAACTGGAAGCTTTGACAATACCTGAAGACCTTTTCTTTAAGGAATTTTTTAACGCTGCTCGCGACATCCTACTTAAAGGATATGAGTATGGTAAAATAATTTCAGATGACCCAGACTTGAAATTAACCTCTTTAGAACAGCTCCAAAAACTCAATGCTGATTATTTTGCCCCAATCAAACCTGAAGGTTATCAGAGAAGCTTGGCTAATCCAGATTACACTGTAAATTTATATGGTAAAGATATGGGACAGCTACTTTCTGCTATGTACACTCAATACCGAAATGTTCGTTCCTATCTTCTTTTGGGTAACTATCTCCAGCTGGATGAAGATTTACGCTTATTTTTCACTCTTTATGATTTAGCATCTTCTAATAATGATAACTTTAGTGACTGGAAAAGGGAATATCGTTCTGCTCGCTTATCTGAAATGCGATTGAAGTCCATCTTTCAAAATCTTTTGCGACTTAGTCCCGAAGCCGATTTCTTTCGCAATATTATAGAAGACTCAGACTTAAATGACCTTCGTTACCTTTTCCATTACGGAAATTATATAAGTGAAAATGAGTTTGCTTTAGCAGATTTTATAGCCAAATATCCTTCAAAGGAACTGGAACACCTGGCAAAATATATAATTCAATGCTGGATTGATGGTTTTATCCGTAACCAGAAAGACTATTATAATAAGAAATATGTAAATCTGAATATTCCTTGCGGTATGGAACACCTGGGAAAACTTTTGATAAAAGAATTAAGGGAGCTCAATTTAATTCCTTTAGGAGCTCAACCCTACACTAAAGGCGCTAATCGCCAATATAACTATGATCATCGTTTTGATATTGCTCTCTTACTTGATCGTTCCTATGTGGATGAAAGCTTGAAAATTGCAGAAGATATTCTGGAAGAACTAAAGGACTTCATTATTGACCAGGCAGGACCTGTCTATGTTGAACTTTTTGGGGATACACCTTTCACACCTGAAGCAAAATCTTCTACTATTCAATTTACTCCAGAACAGGAACAACTTTACCGTGAACTAAGCAGCAAAAACACTTATCTGTATTTAAAGTATTATCATCCTGATGAAACTAGTTTTACTATTATCGCCTTCCCTTCTCCCGAAATAGGACCTCAGTTCCCGCAAATCTTTGCTGATACGGTAAAAATTAATACTCTGGACAGCCAAAAATATGCGTTCATCCAACAAAAAATTATTGATGTTCTTGACACCGCTGATTCTGTCTATGTAAAAGGTAAACCAGGAAATGAGACCGATATTGTTGTCAAATTGCATCCTCTAATTGACCCGATACATCAAACTAAGTTTGATAATTGTGTAGCAGATGTTAATATTCCTGTGGGTGAAGTCTTCACTTCTCCTCTACTTAAAGGTACAAATGGTACTCTCTTTGTAGAAGATATTTACCTGCAGAACCTTCGTTATTTCAACCTGAAAATCCAGTTTGAAGATGGCTGGGTTAAAGATTATTCCTGTACAAACTTTCCTGATCCTGAAGAAGGTAAAAAATATATCTACCAAAATCTACTGCTCCCACATCAGACCTTACCTCTGGGAGAATTTGCCATAGGAACTAATACCACCGCTTATCAAATGGCCAGAAAATATGATATCCTTCCCAGACTTCCTATCCTTATCATAGAAAAAATGGGACCTCATTTTGCCATTGGTGATACCTGCTTCAGCCACGGGTGAAATCAAATATACAACAGATGGTGGTCAAACTTTTAATACCTCAGGCGGAGGAATGTTTGGATTTGCACCTCGTTTAAAACTGGGTAAAGCTCCAGATGGAAATTACCGCTTATTCTTATGCTTCCAGGGAAGCGCTTCAGCAATTTGGTATTCTGACGATATGGGAGCCAATTTCGTTTCTGCTACAGGATTGGAAGGTACCACCTATCAACCTATGGTATCCATCAGACCTATCTTAGAGACCCAACCTCAAATTATCTATGCTTCCTCTAACGCGGGTGTCTATAAATCCACTGATAGTGGAGCTACTTATTCCTTAACTGGAATGACTGGTTTCAGCTGGAGTGTTTTAGCCGGACCTGGTCAACAAGTAGTTTCTGGTAAAGATAATGGAGTTAGCTATAGCACCGATGAAGGAACAACTGCTACCTCTATAACTCAAAATCTGGAATCCAATGCCACTATCTGGCAAATAGCCTGGGGAACCAGTACTAATCAAGTATACATCGCAACTAGAGGTAGAGGTATCCTGGAAAATCGTTTCAACTCCGAATCGTATCTTCCTCCTACCAATCTTACTGCCAGTCCGATGGATAGTGCAATCCTTCTAAACTGGACTCCTCCAAGCGGAACTTTACTTCCAGTATCTTACACTATCTGGCGAGATGCTTATCCGCTAATTTCCATCCCTGCTACTCAAATCTCTTACACCGATTCCGATTTAATTAACGGACAGGAATATAAATACTATGTTTCCGCCGTTTACGATGGTGATATCCATACTACAAGTATTCAGATTATTACAGCAGTTCCTGCTATTCCTGTATATCAACCCATAGCAAATCTTACAGCAGAGGTCTCCAATAGCGATGTAATTCTTAGCTGGACTGCACCAAATGCTGGAGAAACAGGATATAAAATCTATCGTGATAGCAATCTAATCTATACTATAACTGATCCTTCTATTACCAGTTACACTGACCAGGATCTTAGTGCCGGCAATTATTACTATGGCGTTACAGCTACTTATCCCACTGGTGAATCTGCACTAGTCACAATAAATGTTACTGTTCTCGCTGCCGATGACCCTATTATTCCGGAATTAACTACGGAGCTTAAATCTTGCTACCCTAATCCATTCAAAACTTCTACTTCTATCCATTATTCAGTAAAAGAAACGGTCCCGGTGGAAATCCGGATTTATAATGCCCGCGGTGAATTAGTCCGTAAACTGGTAAATGATAACCGAGCTCCAGGAAACTATCATATTGTCTGGGATGCACGCACTCAAAATGGAACTCTTGCTCCCAGCGGAATCTACTTCTATCAAATGAAAGCTGGAAACCTTAATAGCCAAGCAAAGAAATTGCTCCTAATGAAATAAGCTCAAAATATTAAATCCATTTCATAAGAAAGGGATAGATTGCTTATGCTTTAAACGAAAGCTATTTAAAGAAATGAAAAGGATAAAGTATTCCACTAATGGTTAAAGAATTATACTAACCTCAAGGAAAATTTTTATCCTTTTCGTTTCCCTTTCCTGCAAGTTGTGACTATTATAATGCTATTTCCTCGCTATTTAAATAATAAATTTACCTTCTTAATATTAATACTCTATTCCATATCATCTCTTATCTCATATATATTCTCAACTTCATAATCATTATTTATATACTTATAGCCTTTTATATTTATATTAGTAATCTTCAAAACCAGCAGAATTGGGGTGAAACGATATATAAGCTTTACCATGTGAAACCACGTAAATTGATCCAGGTTTATAAAGACCTCCAAAAGTCTTATATTCTTGCTCATATGACATACCTTTCAAGCTGATTATCTTCAGATCTTCATAACCGACTGCAAGTAGTTTTCCAGTAAAATCAAATGACAGGGAATAGACATGCTTATTGTTTTCATAGCTATTAGTTAACATTTTGGAATTCATATCGTAAAATGCAAAACCTTCATATTGCCCTCCAACTACAAGAATATTACTATCTGGGCTAAAATCCAAAGCAAAAAAACAATTACTTGTTGAAACATTAATGACTTTATCCAGTGTTGTTAAATCATATACATTTAGTTCGTTGCCAATATTTGCAATATATTTTTGGTTAGGACTGAATTTGACTCCTTTGATACATTCATAGCCGGAAAAATCCCATAACATTTTTCCTGTTTCTATATCATATATCCTTGCGTCAGAATTTGTGTAAGAAAAACCTCCTCCTACTGCAACAAGCCGCCCATCTGGACTAATATCTACAGAGTATATACCTCCATCAAAACTTTCCGAAAATATAACTTCCTTTGTTTGAACATTTATCAACCAAAAGTCTTTTTTTGTAGGTTCTATACCATATGCGCCTACAGCAAGATATTTTCCTTCTGGACTGAGTGAAATGCAATTAATCTTATTAGGGAAATTATTTTTATATAAACAAATAGTAGAATCAGGTAGAGTTTTTAGAACATATACACTTTTATTATTACTACATGCAAAAATTTCGCCATCATAACTAAAATCTGAATAGCTAAAATCTGAATAAAAATAATATGGCTTTAGTGTATCCACTTCATAATGACATATTGGATCTTCTTTTAAATTATAAATATCAATATATGAAATTGCTATTGTATCATCATAGGATATATAACCACAAGCAACATAAACAAATTTATCAAAGTTTTCATACAAAAAGCGTGCTTCATCTGAAGGAATTGATAACAAAGCTCTACAATTAAGATGAGGATATTTTTCACTAGTAATGAATAAAGAATATTTTTCAGTATTGGCATCATAACTATCTAATTCAATTTTGATATCCTCAATCCCTATTATAGTTTTTCTAAGACAATTTAGATTTTCTAAATGTGGTTTAATATATTGATCCCTTATAGCAATTATCTTTGGTGCTGATTTACAAATCCTCATAAGATATTTTATATCTGATTCAAACATATCTTGAGGTAAAAAATCAGGGTCATTATTGCGAAGTTCAGCAATTTTATTTTCACATAATACATTATCTCGGGCCATTGCTTCTTTTTCTATTGAGATTTCCATTAAGGTTTCATCAATGGAATAAGCACTTAGTAATGAGATAAATATGATACAAATTGAAATACAATAATATTTAAGCATCTTTCCTCCATTTTACTTTATATATTTTCCTAATTCACTAGAGATATATTTTTGTCAATTAAATAAAATAACTAGGTATCTCACCTTTTTAAAGTAAAAGGATGGTTAATTTTTGAGATTTGTACCAGATGCCTGGATAGGGGTGTTTTCGTTCACTGACCAAAGGAACAAAACATTATTTTACCAGATTAGACAGCTTATAATAGAAAAATCATTAAGCTTTTTTTTAAATTACGTACTATAGGACATTATATAGAAAATACAGGAGTATCCAAATAATTGGGACTACAAGGTGACTCAATATATCTACACAAAAATATTAGAACTGATTTATAGTCTTGTTATAGGTTATAGGCAACAAAAAAACGATGTCTTTATTGTTCAAGTTTAAATACTAAGGAAAAGGGATTTTAAAAGTCACAGAACGCAAACGAAGAGGCTTGGTAATACGCAAGCTCCAATGCTTCTACTGCAGGATTTGTCATCATAGTTATAATGATTTAAGAAAGCATAATAGAATATGTATTAGTGAAGACCTTAAATAACATATTGTTAAAGATTATACTCTTACAAATTCGTTTTCGGAGGTACCATAATATTACCAAGTATCTAAGAGAAGCATTATCAACTGGATGAAATTAATGGGTTAATCTAATTCAGGAAAGGAGAGACTTTCTCCTGTACCTGATCCCAGAGGTATCATTATTTTGGATGGTAAGGAGATTAAGGTAACTAAATAGAATTCTTTTATTACAAATCTGGTTTTCCGACTATTTTAATAGAAAAAAGACCCAATAAAATGAACACTCTCAAAAAAAATGCTTTTTCAAACAAAAGTTTCTGCCATTATTCGTGCTATATGTAGTTATAGATTATCTATTTAAATATCGTGGGGGATACCTGAATTTATTTAGCTATTATCTTTTTTTTATTTGAAATTCACAAACAGAGCATAATCAAGATGTTATAAAATCTTTTTATAACCCCAAAGTTTTAGTTAAGTTAACTTAAATAACTTCCTGCTTTAATTCATTGTTTACTGCAATATCAACCATTAAGGAAAGGCATTTTACCCATTTTCCCAGATTTTGCCATGCTTCGTTAATATCTTCCACCTTTTTTTCTATATGAGCAACTCTGGTATTTCTAAATTCATTAACATCGTTAAGCAAAGCATAAAGTTCTTTCATTTTATCGCCAGAAAAAACAATTTTTACATCTTTCCAGATTCCGTTAACATCGTAACTATCTTTATTTGCGTAACCAAGGCAAAAAAGCAAAGTTCCCAGTTTCATTATTGGCCTTTTAAAGACCAGATTATCTTTTAGAAATTTCCCGTATTTTTCCAGTAATTTTTTTGTATTTTCATCTAGTTTAGATAGATCGGGTGAAAAATAAAAATCCTTCATACTATGGTCAGCAGGGATTTTATTCCTCAAGTTTTGAGCCAGAATCCGATAGGCAAAATCATCTAAGCAGAATAGAAGAGGTTGAAAAGCATGAGCAAAATCAGTCATACCGGTTTTTTCGGAGTGATCAAGAATGAGAAGAGTTTGTCTTACACTATCAAAGATTTCTTCTGGGATTTTTTCCATCCCGCTAAGTTTTAAAATTTTATCTATCAGTGGAGAAATGATATCTTTTTCAATATCGGCTTCAAAATCAATAATTATCTGCTCAGGTTCTTTTTCCGAGATAAGATTTTTCAGAGATGGCACACAAGCTCTGGCTAATTCTTCTATAGTATTAGCTGAACTTTGTTGAAAAATTTGGTATGGGATATATAAATAATGCCATTTCCATTTTTTGGTAGAAGCGGACTTACACCATTCCATAGCTGCTTTGGCTTTTAGCGGAACAAGATCATCTACTCTACCTTTCAGTTCGCACAGGTACATATCTCCATTTTTGGTTCTTACAAAATAATCAGGAATATACATAGCTCTATGTTTATCTGGTTTTAGATAATCAATAGCAAGTTTCTGTGGACCTGCATTTTTGGCAAAAGCAACCACATCCTCATATCTATCACACTCAGAAGCAAATTCCCGTTCAAACTCATTATCACAGGGCACAAGATTAAACATTGTTTTTGTAGCAGAAATTGTTGGTTTTTTATCTGTACTTGTTGCTTGATAGGGTTTCCACATAGATAATTTACTATAATTGCTGGTTCTTGTTCTTTTCTTTTTTATAGTTCTTTTATCCATTATCAAAGGAGTAAATACAGCAAGGATATGCTCTTGAACATCTATATCCTTCATTCTATGTTTAACTTCACCGGAGAATAAATCTACTTCTCTTTCAAACAAATGTTTAGCCATAAATTCCTGTAATACAGGTAAAAGGGCAGTGTTATAATTTGTTATTTGGCAAGCTTTGGCAAGCATCAGAGCATAATATTGGGGAGCAGACCAAGAATTTTCCAACAAACCCATATCCAATTTCCAGGTTCCAATAATTTCTTTAGTAAAGAGATGCCTTTCTTTAAATTCCAGCATATTTTCTTTGGCTTCACCAATAGGAAGCTTTTTGTATTGCCTGAATTCCTTAACTACTTCTTCAATTGTTAGATTTTCAAGCAGGGAGCTTGTCTCAATAGCATCGCTTATATATGGAATAGTTATTTCTAAAGCTTCTATATTTTTATTTACATTATCTACATATATTGTAACAGTTTGTTTGATGCTTTCCTGCTCTGGAATAACTAAAACATCAAAACCCTCCAGTTGCAACTCTTTTTCATATAACTTACGAAAGGCAGGATGATGAATAACTGTTACCATTTCAGGAATTTCTCCGGTAGGTTCCATTCTTCTTAGTCCTCTACCCAATGTTTGTTCAGGTAAAATTCCGGAAGCAGCAGAATAGGGACGCAAAGGAACTATTGTTGTAACATTTTTAATATCCCATCCTTCTCTTAGCATCATCACGGAAACAATACATCTATATTTACTATCAGGGCTATCCAGTTCTCTGGACATTTCTCTAAGAGCTTTCAACTCTTCCGGCTTTAAGTCTTTTTCACTTTCTATAAATTCCTTAATCTCTATACCTTTTCTCTTAAACTTTTTTATTCTCCCTTTTAGCTTAGTATGCAGATTTAAAACTCTTCCTTTTAACAGAGGAAATTCATCGGAATCCAGATAATGGGTAATCTCGTTGGCAGAAGTGGTGTCTTCAGTCATTACGAACAGGATTGGTTTTCTTACTTTTTCCCACTGTTTATAAGCTTCTTCATATCTTTGATAACCAAGTTTCAAATGATTAAGATATGTTTGGCAAGCAGATTGTCCTTTTATTTTATTAATATTTAATATTGCTGATTCTCCTAATAAGGGGACTTTTACAATGCCGGAATCAACTGCTTCGCCTAAAGGAAAATCACAAATAATATGTCTGAAGTATGTTCCATCATTATGTTTCGGGGTTGCCGAATAATCAAGCTGAAGACATATCCCTTTATTACCTTTCTCTATACTCAAACGATGTAAGGAATCAATTGCTTTATTCCATGCAAGTTCAGGATCATGAAGATGGTGTGCCTCATCATTTAATATCATTATACCCTGATGAGAGGATATTCTTTCCCTCAAAGCTATGGAAGTATCCAGAGCTTTATTTCTATTTACTTCCGGACCCCAAATTGAAAAATCATTATTATTATCGTCATCTCTGCTTTCATATAAACGATGGATATTGGTTAAATAAATAGCTCCAGAGGATACATCTCCCCCGGGTTCATCCTGCAAAATAGTAGTTAAATGAAAATCACCTATCCATTCTTCCGGTATTAAGGGATCTGTAGTAAATATTTTTATATTTTCAAAATCATATTTTAACCTCTCATAAACAATCAGGTTAGGTGCAATAATAACAAAATGTTTTACGAAATCGGGATTACCTTCTTTTAAGGCATTGAAATAACTCCAGACAATAGCCAAACTCATTACTTTTGTTTTACCGCCACCTGTAGCTATTTTACAACAGCATTTTAACCATTGATCATCTTCAGGATTAATACCAAGTGCTATGTTATCATAATGTTCATTTCCAAATTCAGTTAATAAGGAAGCTACACTTCTAATGTTTCTTAGTTCATACAGATAAATTATTGCTTCTATGGCTTCTCTCTGAGCCCAATGATAACGAAACTGAAATGTTTCACCTGTAGTTATGTCTTTTACCAGATGGTCTGTATTAAACCAAAAGTTTAGCAGATATCTACTTGTTTCACTAACGCCAGGATAATTTCCCTTTCGCCACATATCAACTTCAGCCCTTATAGAATTTACTAAGAGACATATACTTGGTCTTCTGCCTTGTTCTATAATAGCAGGACTGTTTTCATCTTTTCCAGCAACTCTATATCCAGTTGGTTCTTCCCAGGGTTTAAAAATTGGCTTTAATGCGTCAATATTACGCTCGTTAATAATTATTGCCATATTTAAACCTCCATCGGAACAACTATAGTTGTATCAATTCCAAAGACATCAATAACCTTTACACAAATATTATATTTTCCCTTTGCAGGATAAATCCACCCAATATCAGTTTGGGTTTTTAGTCCTCTATCTTTTTTTGTCCTAAAATCCTGCCAATGATGTTCAAAAGGTTTTCCTTGCTGGTAAGTAAAATCCACTGCCCAAAAATCTATAAAATCAAAGGGGGAGTGAACAGCTCTTTCTTGAAGATTGTTCAATTCCTTTTCCGGTGCTTCTGCCAAAGAAGGAATGAAGTTCTTTAAAGCTACATCTATTTTCCCTTCCTTGCCTTTTATTATTTCTGCGCTCAAATATCCTGCCTCAAAGAACTGACATTCGGTCCGATTATTTTCCATTATCTCTCGGGGAATATATTTTAGTTTTATAGTAATGTCATATTCTGCTTCTAATGCCTGTTTTCTTATTGCCAATTCCATTTCAAATTCCCAAGCCAAGATATGCAATTCTTTAGCTCCAGCCATTACTGCTGCCTTTACTACTTCTGTTAATTCTTCTCCAGTAAATATTCCATCTATTTCATCTATATGAATAATGGCACCACCTTTCTTTCCATGTAGTAAGGGGCTTGGTGAATTATTTAGTTCACTGGCTTTATAAAATTTTAACACAATTTCTTTATGCTCTTTATCAGCTCCATGTAATTTTTCCAGCTGCCACCACTGCCTTTCATATCTTCCCAGATTGTATACATCAAAAGAACGATATTGTTTACCCTGGGAATGTAAATCTCGTTGTACTTGAATTAATCTCTTTCGCGTTGTATGGATACTATATCTGCCTAAATCAACTCCTATCCATTTACGACCAAGTTTTTCCGCTACTGCCATAGTTGTTCCCGAACCACAAAAGAAATCGGCTACAATAGAATTTTCATTTGAGGAGGCTTTAATAATTCTCTCTAATAATGCTTCCGGTTTCTGTGTAGGGTAATCCAATCTTTCATCCTTGTCTTTTGGATCAACTGCTTTCAGATTCCATACAGAATCTAATGTATTACCCTCAATTTTCAGAATTACATCTTGAGGTCCAGGTTTTCTATGATTTTCTTTTATAAATCTCCTAATATAACCATCAAACCTTGTATCTGTTTTAGGATAATTATCGCCAGTTATTTCATTATTTTCATTTAGATATTGATTCCATCTTGTAAAATCGATAGTTTGTTCAGGATTACTATCTTTCAATAAGTAGAATATTGGTTTTTGAGATTTTGAAAAAAGATAAATCATATCATGTTTTCTTGGATAATATGATTTTACTTGTCCTTGATAGGTTTGATAATGCCAAATGATTTCATTTCGGAAATTATTGGGTGTAAAAATATCATCTAATAAAGCTCTTATTAAGCTATTAACTCTCCAGTCACAATGTACATACAAAGAACCTTCTTCACTAAGTAATTCTCTTATAAGAAATAACCTTTCATACATCATATGCAGATATGAATCGGTTCCTTTCCCCCAAGTATCTCTATATGCAACGGCTTCCATAACTGATTGTTCTTTATGCAATTCTTCTTGATTATTACCAACTTTAATATCAACGGTAAAATCAGCGCCTACATCAAAGGGAGGGTCAATATAAATAAGATCAATTTTACCTCTAAATTTTTCCAGAAGGGAGTTCATAACCAGTTTATTATCACCCCAGATAAGCATATTGCGAAAATCGTCTGGGTGGTTGTTTTCTGAAAAAGCATTGTCATCAAAAATATCTCCCTGAATGGTTCTATCAGCTTTAATTCTATCATGGGGTTCGTCTATTGTTTCAATTCTTTGTAGCGGATAGGGAGTGGAAGGTAATTTTACTTCTCTTTTTCTTCCAAATTCATCATATTTTCCTTCCCATATTAGTTCTGTTTTAATTTTTGATAGAGGATGCGGATTGGCTGGACCCCAAGTATTATTATTCATAATTTCCTCCTGAAATTATTATTATAGTAACCCTTACATCAAGAGTCACATTTAAATATCCTTTTTTATTATTACTATCCTATATATTATAATAATGTGGCAATATACTTTTAAACTATTTTATGAGATTTTGTCAATCTTAAAGTTTGTTGGCATTCCCATATTTTTTTACACGAGCCTTATTTTCATTTGATGCTGGTCGATACGTTCTG
>MTKZ01001156.1_pt1 | contig 96568 bp, 87 predicted proteins | sample 1042781 | NCBI WGS metagenome assembly MTKZ01 (sample SAMN06212207, study PRJNA360539) | anaerobic digester metagenome | biome: Wastewater treatment plant; material: sludge; isolation source: anaerobic digester fed with sludge from wastewater treatment plant | place: Denmark: WWTP Viborg ... | reverse complement strand
ATTTAATAATTAACCAGAATAATAAGATCAGGATGAACATGGAAAATAACAGAGTAAGGGATATACCACGAAGGAAATTCCTTGAAATGAGTCTGAAGGGTGGCATTTTCATTGCCGCCACGCCTGCGCTGATGACACAGCTGGTGTCCTGCCGGAACAGGGCCGGAGCATCTTCGCTCGATATTGACAGGGAGACCCTGACTAAGGTTATTACCAGGGCTCTCTCCAAAGGCGGCGATTTTGCTGATGTATATCTTGAGAACAGGATCTCGAGACAGATATTGATGGAGGAGTCGGTATTCAAGGGAGGGCTTTACGGTATCAGCCAGGGTGCCGGGGTAAGGGTTATTGCCGGCAATAAAACAGGCTACGCCTATACCGATGAGATCACTGAAGAGAAGCTTCTGCGGGCTGCTGAGGTGGCTTCGTATGTCGCTGCGGGAGGCAGCGCTGTAATTCCCCCTTCGGTAGCTGTTGCTGAAAGGCCTTCTTATGTCACGGTAGGTCAGCCTCTGGGCGAGATAGCCGACGAAAAGAGAATAGAGATAATCCGGCGGGCAGATCAGGCTGCAAAAGATTATGACAAAAGGATCAGGATGACCAGTATTGAATACAATGATGAGGTGAGGAGCCGGGTTATTGCAAACAGCGAAGGCCTGTACCTGAGGGATGAACTTCCCCTTCTGTTTTTCATTGTACAGGCAATGAGCGATGACGGGAATTCGCGTCATATGGCAAGGGAGAGGCTCAGCGAACATACAGGCTTCGAAATGTTTGAAAGGACCACTCCTGAGGCAGTTGCGCAGAACGCTGCGAGGGAAGCCATAGCCATGCTGGGTGCCGGTGATGCACCTGCAGGAATAATGGATGTCGTGATGCAGAATGGCTGGGGAGGGGTCCTCGTTCATGAAGCTGTCGGACACCCGCTTGAAGCGGACAATATCTCTAAAGGAGTTGGGGCTTTTACCGGAAAACTAGGTAAAAAGGTTGCGGCAGATTGCTTTACAATGGTCGACGACGGCACAATTCAGAACTTCAGGGGAACGATAAACTTTGACGACGAGGGGACAGCGGCAAAGCGAAATGTCCTTATAGAAAACGGTTACCTCAGGGGTTACATGACAGATATCCTGAGTGCAAAGCAGCTTTCGATGGAGCGGACAGGAAACGGCAGAAGAGAATCATTTCGCTACATACCCATTCCCAGGATGACAAACACCTATATCGCCAGGGGAGAATCAAATCCAGGCGATATCCTGGCTTCAACGAAGAAGGGAATCTATGTCCAGAGCCTCAGCGGCGGAAGCGTTAACCCGGTTACGGGAGTGTTTAATTTCACCTGCCGTGAAGCCTATCTTATTGAAAACGGAAAGAAAACAACTCCGGTTAAAGGAGCTACCCTTATCGGATCGTGCATGGATGTCATCTCCAATATTGATGCTGTTGGCGATGACCTCGATTTTGGCCCCGGGATCTGCGGCAAGGGCCAGTCGGCTGAAGTGACGGCAGGAATGCCTACCGTCAGGATAAGGGGTATTAATGTCGGAGGCAGCAGAGCTTAACAGGATGACAAAAGGTAATGATATGAATTATACAGATTTAACTGAAAAACTAGTAAGGAAATGCTTAAGCCTCGGAGCTGATGCTGCAGAGGTTTATATAGAATCCAGCAGAAACCTTTCCATTAATGTGCTTAACCAGGAAATTGAGACTATTGAGGAAGCCTCAGGTCATGGCGCCGGTTTCAGGGTATTCAGGGAAGGCAGAATGGGTTTCAGCCATTGCAATGATCTGAGCAGCAAATCACTGGAAGAAACAATCTCGAAAGCCCTTGCTTTTGCAAAGCTTTCGACAGCTGACGTGAATAATGTACTTCCTGAGGATATGCCGGCAACACCCGTAGCTGATCTTTATGATGAGAGCATAGCAGGTGTGCCCATGGAAAAAAAGATCAGTCTGGCTCTTGAACTTGAGAAGCTTGCAATGAACAGACCCGGAATAACAAAAAGCTCCGGTGCAGGATTTGGAGAAGGAGAAAGCGAGGTCTTTATCGCCAATTCGAACGGGATACTTAAGAGCTACCGTTCATCAGCCTGTTCCCTGGGTGTTTCTCTTGTTGCAGAGAAAGGTGAGCAGAAAAATACAGGAGGAGAATACTGTACCCGTGTTTTCTTCAGTGATCTTGCAGTACCGGAGGAAATAGCCGAAAAGGCTGCTTCAAAGGCTGTTTTGCTGCTTGATCCCGTTATGGTAACCACACAAAGGGCAGCAGTTATTTTTGATGCTGATGTGGTTCGTTCATTATTCGGAGGAGTTCTTGGTGCCATCGACGGTGAAAGGGTTCTTCAGGGAGCGAGCTTTCTGAAAGACTTCCTTAACCGGAAGTTCGCATCTGAGCTTATCACTATTATTGACGACGGGACCCTTCCACGTAATCCTTCAAGTTCCCCTTTCGACGGAGAGGGAGTCCCGACAAGGAAGCTTGTTCTTGCCGAGAATGGTGTCCTTAAGAGCTATATTTACAACACAAAGGCTGCAAAACGCGCTGGTGTTCAAGGCACAGGGAATGCCTCCAGAAGAGGGTTTTCAAGCCTTCCGGGAATAGGGACACATAAAGTATACATCCAGCCAGGGACGAGTACTCCGGAAGAAATAATAAAAAATACCGCGAAGGGACTGTATCTGAAAGAGGTAACAGGATACGGCGTCGATCCGGTGACCGGGAATTTCAGCGGCGGTGCCGGAGGCTTGTGGATAGTAAACGGCGAAATAGCCCATCCGGTCAAAGGCCTGACCATTGCCGGAAAAGCTTCCGATATTTTCAACGCAATCGATATGGCCGGAAACGATACCGACATGAACAAATCATTCGCGGCACCCACACTCCGTGTTGCCGAGATGCAGATCGGAGGTAAATAATCTTTTTTGAATTCATCAAAAAAGTATACTTTAGTGCACTAAAAATTAAGACAATGGTTTCAAATAAAAAGCAGAAAAACATGGCAAATATTAAAAGCAACAAGGGAGTTATTGCGATCCTGACCGGCGGAGGAGATGTTCCTGGTCTTAATCCTGCAATAAGGGCTGTGACGATAAGGGCAAACAGGGAAGGCTATAAGGTGATAGGACTGCGCAGGGGATGGGCAGGGATAACAGAAATTATAAGAGACAGCAAGGCAGACAACAGCAATTGCTATCAGATCCTTACTGACGACATCGTTAATAAGGCAGGCCGCACAGGGGGAACCTTTCTGCACACATCACGCACCAGACCCAGTCACATGTCGAAGAAGAGTGTTCCCGAACATCTTCAGGACACTTACAATGCAGAGATGAACGACCTTACTCCGGAAGTGATAAAGAACCTCGAATGGCTTGGTGTTGATTACCTGATTCCAATTGGTGGCGACGACACTCTGAGCTATGGGGTTCATCTGTACCGTAAGGGTGTAAAGGTTATAGCAATACCGAAAACAATGGATAACGATGTTCCCGGCACCGATTATTGTATTGGTTTCAGTACCTGCATTTCACGCACAATCCAGATGATCAATACCCTGAGAACCTCCGCAGGTTCGCATGAGAGGCTTATGATACTTGAGGTTTTCGGGAGATATGCAGGCTTTACCGCCATGCTACCGACGATGGCAGGAGCTGCCAACAGGTGCGTTATTCCGGAATACGAATTTGAAATTGAGAAACTTGCCCAGCTGATGGTTGAGGACAGGAACAGCAACCCCAGTAAATACTCCATTGTTCTGGTATCTGAAGGAGCCATGTTCAAAGGTGGTGAGATGATATTCTCAGGCATGGAAAAAGATGCTTACGGACATGCAAAACTCGGAGGTATCGGTGACCTTGTTTCAGACCAGCTCAAGGAGCTTTCACCCAAGTTCAACCATGGAAAGACCATCAATACCATTACTCAGAAACTCGGTTATATGGTTCGCGGAGGAGATCCCGATGCTCTCGATTCCATTGTCCCGATGGCATACGGAAACCTTGCCCTGGATCTCATTCTGAAAGGCGTTCATGGGAGGATCGTTGTTCTGAAGAACGGCAGGTATGACAATGTCCCGATCGATGTCGTAACTTCATCCAAGAAGATCGTCAAGGTTTCGGAGCACTATAACACCGACAGGCTAAGGCCGTACTACCATAGCTTCGAGATGAAACCTTTCCTTCTGATGGCATCCGACAACTAAGGGGAACCGGAAATATTTTCATTAAATGCAGAGACGCCCGCGACAGGCGTCTCTGTTTATTTTGTTTATTTTTACTCCGTTTAAGTGTTCTATCCTCATAAATCTTTTTTCTGTTGGAATCCGGTATTGTAATTAAATCAGTTGGAAGCCGATACAGGGTGCTGACCGGTGATGGTTCTGTAATCGACTGTGTCCTAAGAGGAAAAATGAGGGTCAGGGGAGTGGTAACCACCAATCCGGTTGCAGTGGGTGACCATGTGCTTTACGATCGCGGCAACGATAAGGATACCGGGGTAATTACAGAAGTCCTCGACAGAAAGAACTACCTGCTGAGAAAAGCATCAAACCTTTCAAGACAATCGCAGATAATAGCCGCAAACCTCGATCAGGTTTTGCTGATGGTAACCATAGTGATGCCAAAGACCCCGGTTGAATTCATCGACAGGCTGCTTGTTAGCGCCGAAGCATACAGGATACCTGCCAGGATAATATTCAACAAGACCGACCTTTATGGCGAAACAGACATGGAAAGGATGGAGTATCTGATATCAGTCTATTCGAAAACAGGCTACGACTGCTACAGGTTATCCCTCAGGGAAGGAAAGGGCCTCGAGGCAATACGGGACCTTTTAAAGGATAAAACTAGCCTTATTTCAGGCAATTCGGGTACTGGCAAAACTACCCTTCTCAATACCCTCGATCCCTCCCTTGACCTTAAGACTGAAGAAATATCCGAATACCACAAACAGGGTAAACACATTACCACCTTTCCCGAAATGCACCGTATGCCCTTCGGGGGCTTTGTAATCGATACTCCAGGAATACGGGGCTTTGGTGTTGTCGACATGGAGAGAAATGAAATATATCATTTTTTTCCTGAGATATTCAGAATATCGAAGAATTGCCGCTTTTACAACTGCCTTCATGAGGAAGAACCTGGCTGCGCCGTCAGAGAGGCTGTCGAATCGGGAGAAATTGATTTTCTCAGATACCGGAGTTATCTGAGTATTTTAAATGATGATAATACTAAATACAGGTGAAATTGAGTTAACTACAATATCATTTGTATAAGTTGGCTTATTCCGGTATCGATAAAAAGCAGAGAACTCTTCTTGTTGTTGTTGTGGCCCTTGCCATGATAATAATAGGCAATGTAATCTATTACAAGGGATTATATAACAAGCAGATTGAATATATAACTACTCTGCTCGACCGTCAGGTAAAGATTTCGGGCACAACGGTTGACAATACCGATGACGGTTTCATAAAAGACCTGCATCAGATAATCAGTCCGGATGATCTGGAACAATTCACATCCGACCCGGTTCAAAGATCCAATACCATCGACAAGATGAAACTCTTTTTCTCGAAGTATGAGGATCTGATAACAGGAATGAAGCTTTATGATAACAGGAAGAATGAGTTTACACTGAAAAAGGACGAGACAGGAACCAGCTGGCTTGAACAGATCTTTGTCCTGCACATGCAGGGGGAGATTATTCCTGAGGAGGTAGTTATCAGCAATGCAAAGTTTTATGATTACTATCTCCCTGTGAAGAAAGACAATGTACTGACAGGCAATATAGTTGTAACCGTCGATTTCCAGAGATACTTTACCGGATTATTCAAGGCCTTCAGCCTGAAGGATTACCAGTGGCAATGGGTTATGAACGATATCGGAGAGATCGTTTACAGCAACCACGGTGAAAATCTGAAATATACGCAGCTTCAGAGAATTTCGGAAAGCCTTGCGTCAGGTGTGTCGGCCAGCATCATTCACCGGGCCGGAGGCGACAACATCGAAACCGGAGAGATCATTTCATCGTATTATTCAACTCATTTGCTTCAGAGGAATTTCGGAATAATATTTTCATCACCAACCGACGAGATACAGAAATATATAATAAGGAATTCGCTTCTGATGGGTCTTGGCACCCTGCTGTTTTTTGTCATGTTATCACTCTATATCCTGGGATATCTGAGGAAGCATAAAGCCGAGATGGAAAGTCTGAAAAACTCAGAGAAGTTACTTGAAAACATAATGGACAGCATACAGGCAGGAGTTGTCATTTATAGCCCAGAAAGGGTCATTATCAGGGCAAACGGGACAGCTGCAGGATATTTATCGGATTCGCAGGATAAAGACCTTGCAGGAGTGCAATATCCCGAGACTCTGATCACTGATGAGAATAATTATTATACCAGATACCAGGGACCTGATTTTTCTTCTGAAAACCTGTTCGTCTTTAAAAGAAATTCCGAAGAAAAAATAATTCTCAGATCAACAGTTCCGCTCAGCTACTCGGGTGAGAAGGCCTTAATGGATCTTCTTGTCGATGTCAGCACACTTGAAAATGCATGGAAGAAGGAATCAGTTGCAAATAATGCGAAGTCTGATTTTATTGCAAGGATGAGCTATGAGATAAGGACCCCGCTGAACGGAATAATCGGCATGACCGACATCCTCGAAAAGAAAAACCTGTCGTCGGAGGCAGGCATGGTTGTTTCGCTCCTGAAGCGGTCATCGGAGGTGTTGCTGAACATCATCAACAATATTCTTGATTTTTCTAAAATTGAGACCGGAAAGCTTTTTCTTGATGAAGTGCCTTTCAGCCTGCGTGAAGAGGTCGGATACAGTCATGATCTGGCAAGGGCTTTTGTCGACAACTCCCAGGTTGCCATCGATTTTTCGGTTGATGACAATGTGCCGGACAATGTTATAGGTGATCCATTCAGGCTCCGTCAGATACTTACGAATCTACTCAATCATTCGGTTGAAAACACGGCTTCAGGTAAGATATCGCTAAGGTGTTCGCTTGCAGAAAAAAAGGAAGACCTTCTGGTACTGGGCTTTGAAATATGCGACACAGGCAAGTCGTACAATCCGGAAACCCTGAGCAGGATCTTTGAAGGATCTTCCGGCTCATCGGCTGTTACAATAAGTGCAGATGACGAAACAGGCTTCGGGACCGTCCTTGCCCGCCAGATCATAAACCTGGCAGGAGGAGGGTTTTCGGCCGTAAGTCCATCGGGTCTTGATGAAGGTAAGGGCACCAGAGTATCTTTCACCCTTAATCTTCATTCCAATGAAAAACCACAGAAGGACCTCGGTTTTAGTACAATCAAGAACTTCCGCCAGGTAAGGGCCCTGGTTATTACCGGCAGCCAGAACCGCGATGAGGAGTTGCTTGGTGAACTGCATAAACTGGAAATCGGTTTTACGGTTACGACATATCAGAAAACAACCGTAAAGCAGATAAGGACAGCGATGCAGGACGAAGAGCACAGATACCACCTTGTCATAATTACTGACGACAGGGAATTCAACGGCTTTGAAGCACTGGAGGAATTAGGCAGGGAAGGACTTACATCGCATTTCAGACTGATAGTGATAAGTTCTAACGACAGGAAAGGCAACCTTGTCAAATGCAATTCAACCGGAGTCGATCATTATCTTGTAAAGCCTTTTGAAGCCAGGGAGCTTTACGAGGTGATCAGGGATTGTTTCCCGGTTATCGGCAGCGGAACGCCGGAAAGCGATAAGGAAAAGGCAATGAAGGATCTGAGGATTCTTGTCGTTGAGGATAACAAGATGAACCAGAAGGTTATTGGCACGATGCTGAAAAACCTCGGGTGTCAGTTTGAACTGGCCGATGACGGATTTGAAGGCCTTATGAAAGCCAAGACGCATAAATACGATATTATCTTCATGGACCTTATCATGCCTGAAATGGATGGTTTCGAGGCATCACGGAAGATACTTGAGTTTGACAGCAGTCTGATGATCGTCGCATTTACTGCTGATAATCTGCCCGAATCAAAGCGCAGGGCGGAACTGTCGGGGATAAGGGATTTCATCTCCAAGCCCGTCAGAATAGATGACCTGAAAAAATTCTTTTCAAGGTATTTCATAAGGGACTGACATTTGTAATAAATTCGTGGCCTGGGCGGAATTCCTTCCGCTCCCCTGATGAATTACAACAGCTAAAATGACCAGGCATTCAGCAGATATAACAACCTTTCTCCGGATGGCCGGAGAGTATCCTGTTGCGGACGTGCGTTCTCCCTCAGAATACAGTGCAGGACATATCCCGGGAGCGGTCAACATTCCACTTTTCAATGACAGGGAGAGAGAAATTGTGGGTACGAAATACAAGAAGGAAGGCCGGATGCAGTCAATACTCAGCGGTCTCGAGTTATCGGGGCCCTCTCTCCGGACAAAGCTCGAAACGGCCCTGCGGGCGGCCGGGAATGGTAAGCTTCTTGTTTATTGCTGGAGGGGAGGCATGAGATCTGAAGCAATGTCATGGCTTTTTTCTCTGGGCGGCATCGAGACCATTGTTCTTGAAGGCGGCTACAAGGCTTACAGGCGTTATGTTCTTGGTGAACTGGCAGCTGACAGAAAGATGATAATTCTGGGTGGTCTTACCGGGAGCGGCAAGACACGTATTTTAAAACATCTGGGGGAGAATGGCCATCAGGTTATCGATCTTGAGGGGCTGGCAAACCATAAAGGATCAGCATTCGGCTCGCTTGGCCAGCCATCGCAGCCTTCTTCAGAACAATTTGCAAATCTCCTGTGCGGGAAACTCCTGAAATGTGATCCTTACAAGCCATTATGGATTGAGGATGAGAGCAGGAATATAGGCTCGGTGTTTATGCCGGGGGAGTTTTACCTAAGCATGCAGAGGAATATGACTATTGTGCTTCTCATGGATGTCAGGACACGCCTTCCGCGGCTGCTTGAGGAATATTCGTGTTACCCTGCTGACGAATTATCCGCCTCGGTTGAAAGAATAAGCCGGCGGATGGGGGGAGAAAGGGCAAAGGAAGCCCTGGAAGCTATCAAAAACGGTGATTTTGCAAAAGCAATCACGGTAACGCTTGATTATTATGACAGGACCTATCTTTATGGCCTGAAGCGCAAGGATGAAAACAGGGTTGTACTGATAAATACCGACACGGATGATGTCGTAATCAATGCAGCCAGGGTTGCAGATGCCGCAAGGGAAATGGATCTCCTGTAAGTATTATTTGTTCTGCTCTCCGCTGATATCTTTCCATTTGTAGACCTTGTCGGACCTTCTCAGGACGGAAGGCACCTTTAGCGAGCAAAACTCACCCTTCAGGGCTTTTTCAGTCACTTTCATATCGACATGTATCTCCCCGGTCATGTATTCCACAACTCCTGTTGTTGGCCCTGTAATAAGAAGCAGGTCGCCTTTCTCCAGATCCCCGTTCTCCAGTTTTATTTCAGCCACGCTTAATTTCGAGAAGAAGTTGGTGACTTTTCCGAGGTAGGTCTTTCTGCGCGTTGCTGCTGAACCGTACCTGTTGTTCCATTCCCCCAGTTTCTGCCCGAGATAGTAGCCATCCCAGAAACCGCGGTTGAAGACTTCCGATAACCTGCGTGTCCATTCAGCGATTTTTTCTTCGTTGTACGATCCGTCCAGAACTGAATTAACAGCCTCATTGTAGCAGGATGAAACCGTTTTGACATATTCGGGCGACCGGGCCCTGCCTTCTATTTTAAGAACGCGGACTCCGGCATCGAGAATCCTGTCGGTAAAACCTATTGTACAAAGGTCTTTTGGCGACATTATATACTCGTTATCGATCTCAAGTTCATATCCTGATTCCTTTTCGGTCACGATGTACGATTTACGGCAGGTCTGGTAGCACTGACCCCTGTTGGCCGACTTGTTGTTCTCATGCAGGCTAAGGTAACACTTGCCTGAAACCGCCATGCAGAGAGCCCCGTGAACAAACATCTCTATCCTTACAAGATCTCCCCCGGGGCCCCTGATATCCTGTTCAATGATATTATCATAGATCTTCCGCACCTGGCCGAGATTGAGCTCTCTGGCAAGCACTGCCACATCTGCCCACTGGGCGAAGAACCTCAGGGCTTCGGTGTTGGTTATGTTGCACTGGGTCGAAAGATGAACCTCCATTCCCTTTCCGAAGGCATATTTTATCACTGAAAGGTCAGAAGCAATGATGGCGCTTATTCCTGCCGACATTGCCGTGTCGACCATAACTTTCATTTTTTCTGTCTCGTTGTCGAAAACAACGACATTGAGAGTCAGATAACTTTTCAGGCCGTTATCCCTGCATATTCCGGCAATTTTCCGAAGGTCGTCGGGACTGAAATTCACAGACGAGGCTGCCCGCATATTAAGCTCACCGGCGCCGAAATAAACCGAATCGGCCCCACCCTGAACTGCAGCCATCAGCGATTCATACGAACCCGCAGGTGCCATTATTTCAATATCTTTCCGGTTCATACGGGTCGGGTAAGAAGTTTAAATCGTGAAAGAGGTCAGACGATACTGTTTTTCATCAATATCCTTATGCAGGTACCTTTTCCTATTTCCGACGACTTAACGAAGATCTTTCCGCTGTGATACTCCTCGATTATCCTTTTGGCCAGGGAGAGACCAAGTCCCCAGCCTCTCTTCTTAGTGGTGTAACCGGGAAGAAATATTTTCTTCCACGACGATTTCGGGAGTCCCTTGCCGGTATCATAAAAATCGATCACAGCATGTTTTTCCGATTTCTCAACCCTTATCGTAATCGATCCGTCGCCTTCCATGGCGTCAATGGCGTTTTTGCACACATTCTCGATGACCCATTCAAAAAGGGCAGGATTGACAGGAATGTTTATTTCTTCGTCAGCCGAAAAAGGAAGGACAAAAAGAACCTTGGAAGATGATCTCGTCTTCAGATAATTTACCGAATTCTGGATAAGGCTCAGTATATTTTCCTGGGTGAGAGTGGGCTTTGAGCCTATCCCTGAAAACCTTTCGGTAACTTTTTCAAGTCGTTTCACATCAAGCGCCAGTTCCTTTGTTACAGGCAGGTCGGGATAATTGTTCTGGAGTATCTCAATCCATCCCGACATTGATGTTGTCGGAGTTCCAAGCTGATGGGCAGTTTCCTTCGACATTCCCACCCAGACCCGGTTTTGTTCAGCCTTGCGCGATGAACTCAATGCCAGGTATGAGGCAAGAATGAAAAGTACTATGAATCCCAGCTGGATATAGGGATAGTAAATAAGCTTGCTTAGTATAATGCTGTCCTTGTAGAATATCTTGTTTGTAAAACCGTTGGCGAGCTCAATAATGATCGGTTCATTTGCTTCCCTGATCTTTTTCAGTCTGAGTGCCAGGTAGGCAGGATCTTCTGATTTGTCGGGACCCAGGTTCCTGGCTCCGAGGATACTGTCATTTCCGTCGGTAAGAATTACCGGAACGGTATTGTTGTTTTCAATTATATCAGCAAGAAAATCGAGGTTCTGGGTTGAATCAGCCGAGTTTATAAGCCGGGTTGCCTCTGCCCAGATCTCAACCTTCTTCCGCTCCTCTTCCTTCAGGCTGCGAACCAGTAACTGCGTATAGATGAGGGAGCTCACTCCTATAAGAATGGCAAAAAGGAATAAGAAGATCTGCCAGTTGCTTCTGTTTCGGAACATATTCAAAGTCTTGTCAATTTTGGGTGAAAAAGTACTAATTCTTTTTAAAAAGCCTGTTCAGAAAGTTTTCTTTTGTTTCTTCCTCTTTAACCGGCACAACCGTTGTTGTGTCAGTTGATCCGTCCCAGCTTATCCTGAATCTCCTTTTTGGTGTTCTGACGGCAGGTTCGGTATCTCTATACAACCCATACTCTTCGTTTATTATTGTTTTGAGGGTCTGTTTTTCTTTTTTCAGATTTTCGCGAATCTGGGTTCCCTGGGCTTTCATGTCATAGCTGACATCCACTTTTTCTCCCTTTCCCTGGATAAGGAGAAAAACTGATGTTCTGCCAAGACCGTCATCCTCAATCTCCCCGAATTCATCACTCAGCTTTTTGTTGCTTCTTGCCTTTTTGCTCAGTATCTCCGACAGAAGCATCCTGACGTGATACTCGTAATCATTGTCGAAACTATGCTGTCCGTTTACAGAAAGGTCAGCGGCAGAGGACCTGATATCCATCTGGGGGATGTAAAAAACATTGTTCCTTATGAAGAAGTCGTTCTCCAGTTTCTGGAACTTAATGTTTTCGAGTTCAGTGAGGGAAATAAAACGCGACAGGGCCTTGACGGGATCAAAACTGACCAGCGCTCCGTCGGATATACTGTAGCGGCCTTCCGCCGTGATCGATCTGATATCCGGATTCATAAGGGAATCGGCAGGCAGCAGCAGGCTTATTGATCCTGAAAGAGACCCTGCCAGATTTTCGGCTTTGATAAAATCCTGTCCGAAATTGTTAAATGTTGTAAACGCCTCGTTAACGTCTATATTCTCAACCACGAAGTTACCTTTACCAATGAATGACTTGTTGCTGTTTTGAGCAACAACGCCATTCCCCGATATCTTTCCTTTCTGTGAATTTAACTTTAAATCAGTGAAATTCAACGATCTGGGAGCAATACTGAGGTTTCCGGAAAGGTTATCCGCGTGGAATTTCTTGTATTCAAGGGTATCGACCCTGAAACCGATACCGATCATCACATCGGCCGGAAGTCTGATTGCCCTGACGTCTTTCCCGGCGGTTTCCACATCCTTTTCACCGTCTGACATGAAGCTTTCCGGTTTTAGCGCTCCGGCTTCCACGGTAGCGCTGCCTTTAAGGATAACAGGATTGCCTGCGAGCCAGCCCGGGAGATTGTCAAGTGTGCCTGACATGCTTATTTTCTGATTGTTAAGCAGAAGGCTAAGGTTTCCGGTTGAGGAAGTTTCTTTCAGAACGATAGTTCCGTTTGCTTCCTTTACTTCCGCATTTCTGTTTTTTATTTCAAAACCTACTGCATTGAAAGCTAATTTTGACTGAGAATTCAGGTTAAAGACGTCTCTGAACTGAAACGACTTTTTCTTTCCCGGATATCCCCTGAAATTCAGATCGACATCAATTGATCCTGATGCCCTTCCGATATTTTTGAGGTTCAGGAATTCAACGATCTCTGCCGGAAGCACCTTTCCCCTGAATTCCAGTTCGGCCCTCGGATTTGTAAAATCCGTCAGTAAAAATGAGCCCGAATAATCGGTAGAGCCGAACCTGGCAGAAAAACCTCCGATATCCAGAGTGCTTGTCGCCCGGCTGTTCCCTGATCCGTTTGAGTATGAAGCGCCGAAGGATATCCTTTCGACTTTCAGATCAGATCTTTTGCTGGCGATCCGGGCGTTATCGAGAGAAGCTTTTATATCATAATGCGGATCTTCGGTCCGGCTTGATTTCCCCTTTACAGAGCTTTCAAACTTAAGCGTACCGGAAGGAATGAAATCGGCTGCAGCTTTTTTATACTGTTCGGGAAGGAGCTCAGGTATTCCTGAGATATCAATATTTTCACCGGCTACGGTAAGGTCAATATAATTGTCGGATGCGACGAATCCGTTCATGATGAATTTCCAGTCTCCGATTCCGAATGTGGTTTTCCTGAAGAAAGTGCCTTTGATGTTTTTGTTGAGGCCTATATCGATATTCATCGGAACGGTATGGCTGATATTGATCCCCTTCAGTCTGAAAAGATCTATTTCTGTCCCGGAAACGCCACTGAAATCTATATTCTCATTTCTTATCCTGCTTTTGAACCTGGCGTCTGTGAATTTTCCCTTTATAAGCAGCCCTGCTCTCAGGTCGTTGTAAAGGAAGCGGACATTGTGGAGCATTATCCTGTTCAGGTTGATGTTTGTTCCTCCGCTGCCGGCCGTATCCCTCCCGGCGGAAAGATCATAATTTGTTATCCCTTTTTCGTCGGTGTACAGGTTCAGGCTGCCGTTCCTTACGCTTATGCTCGTGAAGGTATATACCCCTCTGACAAGGTCTGACATTCTGAGATCAATCGAAGCCGATTCCGCCTTCAGAAGCGTATCGGTACTGGTTCCCCTGAAGGCAGCCGGAGAAATTCCGGGCGACGAACGGACAAAAACATCTTTCAGTTCCACCGAAGCCCGGGGAAATTTTTTTATCAGAGACAGACGGTAAGAACCGGTTTCTATTTTAGTTGCGAGACTGTTGTTGACGGTATGAAGTACTATAGTGCCTACCCTGTTCTGGATCAAAAGGGATATGATAAACAGTATAGTGAGTAAAATAAAAAGAACTATGGAAATTATTTTCAGGATCCTTGCCACCAGTTTCATTTACATGTACAGTAAATACCCTTCAACCAAGATAATTAACGGTAAGCAAAGTTATATTATTTGAATGAATTGCATTTTATTCAAGAAGGAAGCTGAAATCGTCCTTTTCTCCCAGCTCGGCAGGACTTCTGTCCTTCCTGAATATCCGTGCATTGCGCGGACCGACAAGCCTTATTTTTTTGTTTTCAACAAGAAACATTGTTCCCTCCCTGAGGCCGGCCACCCATAGGTTGTGATTGGCCTCTATGAACTCTTCTATTCTCTGTTCGCGTGTTTCTCCGGCGTGCCCTTCGGGATTGGCGTCAAGATAGTGAGGATTTATCTGGAAGGGTATCAGGTTAAATGCCTTGAAGGATGAGGGCTGAACGACAGGCATATCATTTGTTGTTCTTATTGTTGGGCAGGCCACATTTGACCCTGCACTCCAGCCTATGTAGGGTGTTCCTGAAAGAATTTTCTTTCTAACCGGACCGATCAGTTTGTTATCCCTAATTAGTTTCAGAAGCATCCAGGTATTGCCCCCGCCCACAACAATAGCCTGGGCTTTTTCGACTGCAGCAACAGGATCTGAGTATTTGTGAATGGAAATGATATCGTGGCCGATTTCCCTGAACCTTTCCCTTACCTTAAGTTCATAGTCGTCCCACGAAAATGTAACTGCAGCATAGGGGATAAAAAGTGCCTTTATGTGTTTCTCACCCAGGAATTTCTTCATCTCTGCCCTGGGGTAAGCGAGATACTCTTCCCCGGCATTTGTTGAATTGCTTATTAGTAATAACCTCATTTCATTATGTATTTGGTTCTCCCTTTGCAGGCGATCCCTGCTCAGGGGAAGCTGTTAATAGTTTTCTTTCAGTAAAGTTATTTTGTGATTTTCAGGGTTGCATGCGATTTCAACCAGCCTGAATGAGTAGTCATATATGTTGAATACAAGCATCTTGCCCGAAAGCACTTCTCCGGAACCAGTGATGATCTTGATAACCTCGCTGGTCATTATGGTCCCGGTTATTCCCGGCAGTACACCCAGAAGGCCTGAGGATGAGGGTTCAGGGTTAAGGAATCGGCCTTCCTCCGAGGGATTGAAACAGCGGTAGGTAGCTCCACCCCTGTAGTTGAAAACAGCGACCTGTCCCTCGTACTTGTATATGGCACCGTGCACCATAGGCTTGTTTAAGATCACGCATGAATCGTTTATTACATAGCGTGTCCTGAGATTGTCGGTGGCATCGACTATGATGTCATAGTTTTTAAGTATGCCCAACGAATTTGAGGCGTCTATCCGCAGGTTTATCCTTTCGGTCTCTATCAGATTATTGAGCTGTTCAATCCTTTTCGTTGCAATTATTGATTTCAGTTTTCCTATATCCTCTGAACCGTACAGCACCTGTCGCTGAAGATTTGTCTCGCTGACAGTGTCAAACTCAGCTACAGCAAGTTTTCCGACGCCAGCAGCAGCAAGATACTGCAGAACGGGGCAGCCCAGTCCGCCGGCACCCACAACAAGGACCGAGGCCTTTCTGAGTTTTTCCTGCCCGGCTATTCCAATCTCAGGCAGCATTATCTGCCTTGAATAACGGCGTAATTCGCGGTCTGAGAGAATCGGTCCGGGCATTTCAGTGGCTAGGGTATGATTTTCACAAATATACACATAATAAAAAGCAACGGCGCTTATAACAGCGCCGTTGCAAGATAATACAAGGAATGAAAAACTGCTTTCTAGTCGTTGAATGTGAAAGCCAGTCCGATCTCAAAAGGTTCGAGATTATGGCCATCGGGCCCTTTCAGGTCTTCAAACCATGGTGTAAGAAAATAAGTCCCGAAGATGGTGAGGTTGCTGAATCCGATCCTTCCGGTGACTCCGCCGCGAAGCATATTAAGGTTATAATCACCTTCGCTTCTGAATTTTTCATCGTTCTCATAAAGCACTTTTGTCCAGGACTTGAGTCTCAGTCCGCCTATTACCCCTGCGGCGATGCTGAGCCTGTTGCTGTAACCGGCCGGGATCTGGAACTCGAGGAGAACAGGCACATTAAGGTAGAGAACATTGAATTTGGATTTCTTCACAGGGAAGCTGAAATCAGGAATTACCTCTGCAACAGTTCCTTCAGTTCCGATACCAATTGAATTGTCGTATTCGAACCGGTAGGTGTTGTAGTTAAGTCCTATACCGCTTACCAGGCCTGCAAATCTTGAGAAGCCTATATTTACCTGGGAGAAATTAAAATTGAAGCAGTTGGAATTGCTGGCGTCAAGGTCCATGTATGAAATATTTGAAGGAAGAGATACAGAGCGTGTGTGCATATAATTGTTGAAACCAATCTCGAATCCGGCCCAGTGCCCCCTGAAATTTCTTCCACTTCTGTTGCGGAGCTCCCTTTCCTCGTAATTGTAAAAGTGCCAGTCTCCGTCTGTTTCATTCCTGTAATCTTCAAGCTCTTCAGTTTCAGAAGGATCGTATTTTTCGATATCGAACTTCTTCTTCCCCTCCGGCGATTCGGTTATCTGGAGCCCCCTGTTTCCCATTTTAATTATTACAATTGAATCGCTGTCGTCGAACCGGAACAGGTCGTTACCAATAATCACTGTAACGGTGCTGGCGGAATCGGCTTCCGCCGGCATGCTTTTTCCGACAACGGTAATTTCTGGCGACTGCATTGCGAATCCCTGGCAGAGAACCGCAGTTACAAGTACCATCAGCATCAAACTCTTTTTCATGGCTTTTCCTTTGTTAATTTTTTACATTGATCTGACGGATCAATACACTAAAAAGTTACAGGGTATCATCCTGCTTTTTTGCAGGGGCTTTGAATTTTAAAAGCTTAGAGGAGAAATAATAGGATCTTACTTCGCCATTCCCGTCAAGATTCTTCCCGAGAGCCATTTCCCACCCCAGAAGCTTATTCAGCCCGTTAATCCCGGCATGAGCCAGGTCATATCTTTCAACCGGCCTGACAGGCATTATGGTATCCTTCATGATCTTTTCGTGGAATATTCTTGCAAGGAACCTGTCGACATTGCTTCTGTTATCGCCGACCAGGGGCGGCAGGTAACCCGGGTTGAAATCAATGAGCGATTGCGGCGAAGGCTTCTGGTATGCCAGCATTTCCTCAGGTATATACACAGTCATTGATGAAGGAGGACTTATCCTGGCAGGTTCCGGAAGCAGATCAGCAACTGCCATGTCAGATGCTAAATCCTCTTCTTTAAAAGTGGCCGCAGGAGGATCTGCCTTTTGCTGGCGGCTTTTACCGGCGGCCGGTTTGTGGACGGTGATTTTACCGGGCCTGTCTATTACAATTGTATCATATACTGCAATGCGTGCGGGAATGAAATCCGGCTGTCCCTTATCTGCCGGAACGGGAAAGGGATTTAATATCAAAAGAATAACTGCCGCGGCGGCGCTCAGTCCGATAAGTGTGATTCTGAGTATCTTTTCTCCGGCGGTAAGCCTTTTCAGCTTTCCTTTTCCTGCGAAAGCAATTGAGGGAGGCTTCAGCCTTGTCAACTGAAACAGATCATGCAGCCTTCTTTTATCTTCATTCTCCCCTGTTATTTTATTAAGTTCCTTTTTCTGATCAGGAGTAATGTCATTTTCAAGGTCTGCAATGCAAAGATATTCAAACTGCTGGTCGGTCAGGTCTTCAGGTCGTTTGTAAAGGTTGTCTTTTTTCAGGTATCCTTTTTCCTGAGGCACTTTAAGCATCACCGGTGCAAGGCCTTCGAGCTCTTCCCTGAGGTCGGGATTTTCACCGAGAAATATCATCAGGGCGATGGTCTTATCCTCATCAAGGGTTCCATCGAGCCAATCCGTAAACCATATTTCGTAATCTGACCTGTCGGGTTTTGTTTTCATATTACTGTTTCTATTTTCCCGATATAATTCTTCAGGGCCACCCGGCCACGATATATGTTTATTTTTACCTGCGCTTCTGTCATTCCTGTTATCTCTCCTATCTCCCTGTAGCTGTATCCTTCATAGTCGCGCAAAAGAACAAGCGACTTCTGGTTTTCAGGAAGTCTTTCGAGCGCAAGATGAAGTATCTCATTCAGGTCGCTGTATTGTGTTTCCGACATAAAGGAGCTGCAGTCGGTATTTTCCAGGCTTGTCATCCTGGTTTCCCTTCTTATTATGTCGATCATTGTCCGGTATGCAGTGGTGAAAAGCCACGACTTCACTACCGGAAATTCAATTTCCGCAACATTTCTCCACAGCTTCTCCCAGGTATCCTGCACAATATCATCGGCCCGTTCCTCGTCCTTCAGGTTGGCCCTGATGAACCGGTAAACGGAATCTGAATATTCTTCAACCGATCTGTTAAATTCCTTTACAGTCATAAAACACAGTACACCCTAAAGACGGGTGAAAACAGAAATAGTTACGAAACAGGTTGTAAGAAATTAAGAAGTGAAGGATTTTTTTGCCTTTATTAAGCCAGGTCATCGGTTTCCCCCGGGATGGAAAGATCAGGACTAACATGGAAAAACCTTATCTGTTTTGTGTTATTTAACCATTGAGAACACGGAGAACACGGGTTATACACGGATTGTTTCCAATAATAAAATCCGTGGCTTTATCCGTGAGATCCGTGAAATCCGTGGTTAATCAACTCGTGCAGATCATTATTCTTAATAAGAATGTAATGAAATCTGCAATTTAACTCTCCGGACTCAGACATGCATGATTTTCAGTGCTATAAATATTGTTACAACAACACCCGCATGAACATTGAATACGAAAAATGATATTGTGTCAGGTAAAATATTTATTGTACTACAATAAGTTTTTATTGTAACACAATAGAAATTCGTAAATTTTCGTAAATACCCGGCTAATCACAAGACTGCCAACTGCCCCTGCCAACTGCCCCTGTCAACTGCCCCTGTCAACTGCCCCTGCCAACTGCCCCTGCCAACTGCCCCTGCCAACTGCCCCTGTCAACTGCCTCTGCCAACTGCCCCTGCCAACTGCCAACTGCCTCTTCTCACTTAAACTGATACACCTTCACCCAGTCGACCTCCATTGTTGTCATTCCGCTTACCGGAGTTTCAACGCCTCCTGCCAGCAGGACATACATTGGTTCCTGCGGGACATTGGATGTCTGTCGGGCAATTTCCTGGCCGTTGATTTTCCAAACGAGCGAATCGCGGGTCCATTCAAGTGTATAGATGAAGAAGTCGTTTGCATATTTCGGGCCTATCGAAGATTTCGAGAAACGTCCGGGATCAGCCACGAAATCAGTCCATACCTTGTTGTTCGACGTACGGCAGATATCTATATGAGGGGTTATCTTTTCGGAAAGCATCCAGAAATTATTCCTTGCAGCAGGGTTTCCAAGCTTTATCTTGGCTGAGAAGATGCCGTATTTCTGTCTGAAGCTTTTTCCGGTTGTTACAATTCCCGAGGTATAGGCGAATTCCTTCATCCTGAAGCCTGTGGTTACCGACCAGACCTTTCCTGTTGTCCTTTCCGGTTTTGTATGTATTTTAAGAAGGCTGTTCCTTACCTCAACATTTTTCGGGGAATAGGCATGAAGGTCGTTTTCTACCGAATAATTGTCGTTCAGGAGCTTGTCGCCCCAGTAAAAATTGGTTATCCATTTTCCGGTATCGAGTGAATCGCCGTTGAAATCGTCGGCAAAAGTAAGGTCAAATTTCCTGAGCTCATCGAATTTTTTGGAGTCCTTTACCTTGAAATACCAGATGATATCCTCATTCTTCTGAAGTTTCTGGTATTCCTGGAGGTCCTTGAATCCCTGCGTTTTTTCAAAACGCTTTTTATCGAGCAGGTATTCCTTCCTTTCCCTGAATCCGGGAGTTGCCAGGTAGTCTTTCAGTTCGTTGTACCTTGCCAGGCGTGCCGAACCGTCGACATTCAGGAAATTGGCATATTCCTTCGAGGCTTTGAATTTGTAATATTCACTGATGTCCGGACTTTCCTTCAGGCGTTTATATTCGAGGAGCTTTTTGTACTCCTCCATATCCTTGAAAGTGATCGGCTTCATGTTCTTTTTGGCCAGGAATTCCTGACTCTTCAGGAAGGCGCTCAGCTCCTGGTATTTTTCCACAACCTTCGACTTCACTTCAGAAGCATTGCCTTTGGCCAGTGCCTTTAAATAAGCTTTTATTTCAGGATCGGATTTCAGCGATTTAAACTCAAGGTATTTACGATATTCATCCGTATCCTTGAATGTGATTGGCTTCATTTTCTGCTTCTGACGGAATGCGTTTGATTTTATGAAGCTTTCGAGCTCCTCGTAATTCCTTATTTTTTCCGATCCGTCAAGTTCCCTGAACCTTTTCAGAACATTTCCCGAAACGGTCTTGAAATACATGACGATATCCTTCGCCTTCTGCATCGAGAGGAATTCCTTCTCCCTGGAATACTCTTCCGAGTTTTTATAATGAAGTGAATCAATCTCCTTTTTCTTCTGGATAAAAGCTGTCGAATTGACCAGTTCGTGTAATCTGGTGTACTTGTCCAGAAGTTCCGACACGGCAAATGACTTCAGTTTTTCAAATTCATCATTCAGGGCTTTTGAGGCCTGTTCTATTTTTAAAGTGGAGGGTATCAATCCAAGTAGTAGCCTGAGACTTGACATTGCAGATTATTTTTATCAGTTGGTTAAAGATAAATAAACTTGTATAATAACGTTCCCTGGTCATAATTATTTGATCAGGAAGGAGAAATCGGGGAGGGGCGTTTTCTGAAAGCTGAAAGTCTGATATATTATGCTGGCACGTGCTATTCCTATCAGCATGAGCCCCCGCAAGAGGATCGCAGATAAACTACCTGTACGACTTTCATGGTATTCAAAAGCTTAATATTAATCCTTTATACATCTTACTGAAACTCCGGCATTCCTGTCCGGGGTTCCGTGTATCACACTGGATGAATTGTACGTTACTCTCATTGCATCCGAGGTGTTCGAATGCCAGAACATCGCCGAGCCCCTGAAGCCCTGGTAATCCTTGTAATAAGCATTACGGCTTCCTCCCGGCAAAGCTTTGAACCCCGATTCGTTTGTTGCTCCGGTGTTGGGCTGCAGCCAGTCGCGGGTTCCGGTCGCTTTCATCTTTCCTCCTGCATTCTCATTCCCCAGGTAGTTTATCAGAGTATACCATTCATCAGTATCGGGAACATGCCAGCCGGCCGGGCAAAGCTTCCGGGTTGCGACTGCTTGGAAATTATACAGGGCCCCGTAATGATTCAGCTTGAAGAATGCTTTATAATCGCCATACCAGCAGTAACCGGGAGTTTTCAGATTAGCCCATGCAGTATCGGATTCTACAAGCGGGATCTCCGTTCCGTCGTTCAGATGTGTGGTTCTGAGATTTTCTGCCATCCATACCTGAGTACCAATCACAACAGTTTCGTAAACATTGCCTTCGATATCGGCGAGACCGGCTTTTTCAGAACTCTTTTCGCAGGCAGGCAGAAATAAGAGAATGATTAAAGCATAAAATAAACATGGACTTTTTAAATGGTCGGGATTATATTCAGGTTTTCCGGACATCGGTGGCTTATTTGCTGCAATCAGTTGTATAAAAATAGTTCGGGCTTCCCGTGGTATATGCTGTTACAGGGAAAGGCATCACCCATACGCAAACACGGGTAAGCGACGGCATATGATCAATGGAAAGCTGATATATAAGGGTATTTTTGGAAAGATCCAGGCTGGTGATCTGATTATTTCCGCAGTACAGCAGCCAGAGTTCAGTATTATTTGAAGTATTGAGGCTAGTCAGCCGGTTTGCGGAACATTCCAGAAGACCCAGAGCAATACAATTAGTGACATCAAGACTTGTGAGTTGATTTTCAGAACATGAAAGATTCTGAATCAATGTGGCAGCGTGCAGATCCAGCAATTCAAGCTGATTCCTCTCACATGTCAGGTTTTTCAGAAAGGCTTTGTCTGAAACATCCAGAACAGTGAGTTTATTGTATCCGCAGTAGAGAGATTCAAGGCGGTCACAACCGGCGATATTGACAGATGTCAGTTCATTATCGGTGCAGAACAATCCTGTCAGCAGGATATTCCCGGAAAGATCAAGTTCTTTCAGATCGTTGTATTCGCACTGGAGGGTTTTCAACGCGGGATTATGTGAAAGATCAAGCGACGTCAGATTATTTGCGCTGCATTTGAGTCTCTCCAGAGCAGTGTTTTTTGAAATATCCAGAGAGGACAGGCCATTCCCCAGACAATTTATCTCCTGAAGTTGTATGTTATTGGAAATATCAAGGTCTTTGACTGGATTTGACTCATTGTTAAGGTATTTCAGTGAAGTGTTTTCTGAAAGGTCCAGGGAAGTAATGAGATTGTACATTGTTATCAGACTCTCAAGATTGATGTTTTTTGATACATCAAGATTTGAAATTTTATTATGTCCGATATCGAGATATTTCAGAGCCGTATTTTGGGAAATGTCAATCTCGGTAAAATCATTATTTCCGCATCGCAATGTTTCAAGGTTCACAAACCACTCGATCCCGGTCAGATCAAAAATGTCACAATAGTAGATATTCAGCTCTTTTACTCCGGCAGCTTCTCTGAAACTGATGGTTCCATCGCCGTCGGTATCTACTCCCCGTTCGATCAGGGCCTGAAGGAAGTTTCCGTCAATTATCCTTACCGAACTGTATTTTTCACACCGGGCGAATGACAATGAGACAACGATAATCAACAATATTTTAAATTTCAAACGCATATTCATTTCTCCGGAACGACTGTATGGTTTAATTTATCATCAACGCTCCCGGTTTTTCCAGTCCGGTTCCAAATGTAGCTTATACCTATTCTCATTGCACCCATGAACAGTCTCTGCTGGTTATCTTCATGTGTGAACGGCACTACAGAATGAAGTTCCGCAAAAGGAGAAACGTCAATTACGAGATTCCTGATATGGAACTCTTTTCCTGCACTGAGCGAAAGTCCGAATCCCGATTGGGGATCAATCCATTCAGGTGTCCCCCGGAATGAAAAATCCACGATCGTCCCTGTGCTTATGAAGAAAAAGTTATCAAGATATCTTTTGAATGTAAGTGGTATCGTAATCAGTTCAAAGGTTTCGGTGTAAATGGTCTTTTCATCATAAATCGGGGGAGACAGTTCGAAACCTGTTTTATGCCATGAGTAACGGGGGGCAATTTCTATCCTGTATTGTCCGGAGACGATCCAGGAAAGACAGATACCCTCCGCCCAGGTCTGATTACCATACCAGGGACCTGTTTCCTCAGTTATGTATTTTGTGGTCACCCTGACAGGCAGATTCCAGCCTCCGTATGCAATTAACCCTGCCCTGAATCCCCTGCCGGAATCCTTTTCCTGAGCAAACACGGAACCAAAGATCAGAAAACAAAGCAGAATGAGAAAACCTTTTTTCAAGTTTAATGAAGGTTTGGACTGCAAATTCAAGTTCTCTTAAACGATAAGCTAAGATAGGGAAATTTCAATACCGAATAACTTCTTCGTCTTTCACTGGTTATTCGCTTCGCTCCTCCCTTCGGTCTTCAGTCTTCGGTCATCCGTTTTTTTTAAAAAAATTTGCATTTCTCAAAAATCCGTTTTATATTTGACTGACCGTTCAGTCAAAAATTATACCGATTAGGGTTTAACAGAAATTCTGAACGTTAATACAGGCAGCCATGTCACCAAGGACGACCCGGCAATTTGAAGAGATCAGGGAGGAAAAGAGAACCCTGATAATGGACAGCGCTCTTGAGCACTTTGCAAAAGAAGGCTATCACGCGACCACAATAACCCATATCGCAAAACACGCCGGTATTTCAAAGGGATTGATGTACAATTACTTCGAAAGCAAGGAGGCTCTTCTGAGGGCAATAATAGAAAGATCGGTAAAGGAAGTTCTGAACTATTTCGACACAAACCGCGACGGGTATCTTTTTGAGGATGAGTTTGAATTCTTTGTAAGGAAGATAGGCATCCTGCTGAGGCAAAAGAGGGTTTTCTGGAGTCTTCTTTTCCAGATCCTTATGCAGAGCGAGGTCAGGGAGCATTTCCTGAGTTCGTTCGTGGGAGCAGGTTCGCTCGAGCGCTCAGGATTTAATCCTGCACCTGATATGCCTGCAGCCCAGATAATGAAGGTTATCACCGATTATTTCGTCCGCAAGGGCGAGCGGATGGGTCCGGATTATGATCCAGCAGCCGAAACGAAAATGTTCATGCTGATCGTAAAGGGTTATGCGATTACCAGCATTTATGGAGGTGAAGATGATGAAGAAGAGAATGAGAAGATAATAAACAGGATAATTGGAATGTTCAAATGACACACAAAGTTAGTAAATCACCTTACGGAGCTGCCTTTCTGATCGCCCTGCCATTGTTGTTCCCGTCTGTTGCCGGGGCTCAGGGGATGAGCGCCGAAGAAATTGTAAGGCGGGCCGATGAGAAATTCAGGGGAGAAAAGAGCAGCTACAGTGTGATGTCGATGCAAATCGTCAGGCCCGAATGGAAAAGGACAATCGGGTTCAAAAGCTGGAGCCTGGGTGACGATTACGCCATGGCCCTTATCACTTCACCTGCCAGGGAAGCGGGACAGAGTTTCCTTAAGCGCGAGAACGAAATGTGGAGCTGGAATCCTTCAATAAACAGGCTCATAAAGCTTCCTCCCTCGATGATGTCGCAGGGCTGGATGGGTTCCGACTACACCAACGACGACATCCTGAGGGAATCGTCGGTTGTGGAGGACTATAATCATGAGATCCTTGGGGAAGAGACCGTTGACGGCCGTCTCTGTTACAAAATCGGGATGAAAGCCAGGGAGGATGCTTCAATAGTGTGGGGCAGGCAGGTGAGATGGATCGACAAGAAGGATTTCCTTGTACTCAAGGCTGAGCTTTATGACGAGGATGGTTACCTTGTGCGGACTGAAACAGCATCGGCAATAAGAGTAATGGACGGGCGAACCATTACTACAAGGATAGAACTTATTCCTGCAGAGGAACCTGAGAACAGGACCGTAGTGGAGATAAGTGAAATAAAGTTTAACATTCCTGTCGAAGAGAGCTTTTTTTCGCAGCAGAACATGAAAAGGATACGATGAATTCAGATAACTGCAGTCATGAAAGAAGAATTCATAATAGCATGGCGCAATCTGTGGCGTAACAGGCGCCGCACACTTATAACGGCAGCCTCGGTTTTCTTCGCCGTATTCTTTGCGGTGATAATGAGGTCAGTTCAGCTTGGTTCTTATGACCGGATGATCAACAATCTCATAGAATCATTTACCGGTCATCTTCAGGTGCAGCATATTGATTATCACGATGACCCTCTTATCGACAATTCATTTGAAGTCAGCGATTCGCTGATTGCCGCCATTTCGGGAACAGAGAATGTCGTCTCGGTAACGCCGCATCTCGAATCTTTTGCCCTCGCATCCAGCGGAACACAGACAAAAGGTGTTGCAGTTATCGCTATTGATCCGCTGAAGGAAAAGGATTTTTCTGATCCCGAAACAAGGCTAGTGAGGTACAGGATCACTGATGACGTTATCCGGAGAATGGAGGAATCAGGACAGATCCCAGGCAGCATTATGGATAAGGCAAGGGCCTCCGCTGGCAGGTCGTGGACCTCGGAGGCCGGCCTCAGGATGGAATTTGAACTTGATGAGAGCGATGACAAAGAAATTCTGAATACCATCCTCGGTTTATCGGGGTTCTCAAACTCCTTTCTTTCCCCGGATGACGATGGAGTATTGGTTTCCGACAGGCTTGCGGGTTTTCTCAAGGTTGGGATTGGCGATTCGGTCATTCTGATGGGTCAGGGATATCATGGTGTTTCAGCAGCAGGTTTGTTCCCCGTAAGGGGCATTATTAAAATGCCTTCTCCCGAAATCGACAACAAACTAATTGTAATGACAATCCCCGCTGCCAGGCAGTTTTATGATGCAGAGGGACGGATCACGGCTCTGGCCGTGAATCTTACCGACAGGTCAAACCGTACCATAAAGGCGGTGAAAAGGGATATCATTTCAATCCTTGGCGAAGGCAGCACAACAGCAAGGACATGGTATGAACTGAATCCTGTTCTTTTTCAGCAGATACAGGGTGACAGCCAGACCGGTCAGATGATGCTGGGGATACTCTATTTTATTATCTTCTTCGGTATTTTCGGAACTGTCCTTATGATGGTCTCCGAGAGGAAAAGGGAATTCGGAGTTCTTGTATCGATAGGCATGCAGAAAAGGAAGCTTCAGAGAATTGTTGTCCAGGAGATGATCCTCCTCGGGATCTTTGGCCTTGTTGCCGGGCTGCTTGCCAGCGTGCCGCTGATAACATGGTTTTACGTTCATCCTTACATACTAAGGGGAGATCTGGGAAAGATGATGGAGGACTGGGGATGGGAAGCCGTTATGCCCACAGCACCTGTGGGACCTTATTTTTTCTGGCAGGCTCTGATAGTACTGAGCATGGTGCTGCTTGCAGTGGTTTATCCATTGAGAAAGATAGCCAGACTGAAGGAAATTGAAGCTTTAAGAAGTTAAAAAGTCTTAGTTATGATCTGGTCAATCGCCTGGAAGAATATATGGCGCAATAAGAAACGAAGCCTGGTAGTTATCGTTGCCGTTACGCTCGGGATCATTGCCGGAGTCTTCATTATCGGTTTTGTGGAAGGCTGGTCGAAACAGCGGCTCGATGATGCAGTGTACAACGAGGTATCCCATATTCAGATCCACAACAATGAGTATCTGAAGAATGAAGAAACCAACCTTACGATAATCGATCCGGGGATGATCTGCGGGATCATCGACACGCTGGGAGAAGTAAAAAGTTATGTCGTAAGAACGAAGATCATTGCCCTGGCCGGAACTTCGTGGGCAAATACCGGGGTAATCATCTATGGGGTTGATCCTGACAGGGAAAAGCAGCTTACAAGGATCCATGAAAAGATCGTAAGCGGAGGGGGCAGGTATCTTGATCCGGAGGGAGGCAACGAAATCCTTATCAGCGACAAGACTGCCGAACTCCTGAAGCTTAAGCAGTACTCGGTAACCGACAGCGTCATTGAAAAACTCAGAAGGGAAGATGTGCCCGCTCAGGTCCTGGAAAAGCTTGAAGTTCTGAAAGGAACTCGGTTCCGTTCCCCGGGTGATTTCAGGGAGGCACTGGGCAATGAACTTACCAGGAAGGAAAATGAAGAATTTGGCAATGCCATAAGCAGTAAAGTCCTTGATTACAGGCTCAGGAATAAGATCCAGCTTACCCTTTCCGACAGGGAAGGGAATCCTGTCCATGCCATATTCAGGGTTTGCGGTATTTATAAGACAACAAACACAGGTTTTGACCAGATGACGGTTTTCGTCAATGCAGGGGAACTTGCAAAGCTTTACGGAGACGAGGAAGTCCTTATCCATGAAGCGGCCATCCTTCTTGAAAATATTGATGATGCAGGTAAGGTACGAGACAGGCTGATACCCTTTGCAGCGGGCAATTCAGTCAGGACCTGGAAAGAACTTGCACCGGATGCAGCCCTTATGAATGATTTCATGTTTATCTATTATTTCATTTTCATCGGGATCATCATGCTGGCACTTGCTTTTGGTATCATAAACACCATGCTGATGTCGGTTCTTGAAAGGACAAAGGAACTGGGGATGCTGATGGCGATCGGAATGAACCGGAGAAGGGTTTTCTCCATGATTATGCTGGAAACCGTATTCCTGACCTCAGTTGGAGCAGGGGCAGGCATCCTCCTGGGATGGGCTGTTACCGGATTCTTTGGCAGGACAGGGATCCACATGGCCGGATGGGGCGAGGGATTTGAGGCTATTGGGTTCGCCGCTACGGTTTATCCGATAGTCACTCCGGGTTTTATTGCCTTCACTGCGGTAATGGTGATCGCGACAGCAATGCTTTCATCCCTGTGGCCGGCCCGCAAGGCACTGAAGCTTGTTCCCGTTGAGGCGCTCAGAACGGAATGAATAGAGAATCAGGCAAGGATGCCTGCAGAAAGACTGAATATGGATAGAAAAGACTATTCATTCAGGGAGAGGGCAGACTTAAATGTTGAAAATACAGATTGAAACATATATTTTAAAACAGAGGTGTCATGAAAGTACTTGAATTACAAAGCGTGAATAAGATCTATAATTCAACTGAAGTCAAGGTTCATGCTGTCAACGATGTGACCCTCGACTTCGAAGAGGCTGAATTTGCGGCTATTGTTGGTCCTTCGGGTTCGGGAAAGACGACACTGCTCAATCTTATCGGAGGACTTGATATGCCCACTTCAGGGAGAATTATAATTGGAGGAACGGATCTGTCGGGAATGAAATCATCGCAGCTCATTGATTTCAGGCTGAACAATATAGGCTTCGTATTCCAGTCGTATAACCTGATTCCGGTTCTTACGGCAAAAGAAAATGTAGAGTTCATCATGACCCTTCAGAAGTGGCCTCAGCAGGAAAGGGATGAACGCACTCTGGAGCTGCTTCAGGCTGTCGGTCTGGGCGACAGGTTAAACAGCCGGCCCTCAAAGCTTTCGGGCGGACAACAGCAGAGAGTTGCAGTGGCAAGGGCTCTTGCATCAAGGCCCAAGTTTGTTCTTGCCGACGAGCCCACCGCAAACCTCGATTCAAAGTCGGCATCCACCCTGCTTGAAATTATGGAGGAGCTGAACAAAAATGAAAAGATCACCTTCATTTTCTCAACTCACGATCCGCGAGTCGTCAGGATGGCCCGCAGGGTGATAACTCTCGAGGACGGCAAGGTGGTGTCGGATGAAAGACGTGTGTCATGAAAAAGATCCTTTTATACCTTCTGATTACCTTTTCTGGTTCCTGGATTTACCCGCAGGAAAAAACATCTCCTTTTGAACTGACCGGTTACATCAACACCCTTCAGAGTTCGATGTTCAACACACTTTCCGGACCTTTCATGAATGAGAACATTCTTCACAACAGGCTCAATTTCAAAGTATATCCGAGCGTAAAAATAACGTTCGCCGCTGAATTCAGGAACCGTCTTTTCACGGGTGATTATGTAAGGCTTGGAAGCTATTATTCAGATCTTATAGGGGATGATACGGGTGTTGCCGACATGTCGTGGAACATAGTAAGCAAAAATTCATTTCTTCTTAACACAACGGCCGACAGGTTATGGGTTGATTTCAGCTTCGGAAATTTTCAGGTAACTGCCGGAAGGCAGAGGATAAACTGGGGCCAGACTCTGGTCTGGAATCCAAACGACATTTTCAACGCATATTCCTTTTTCGATTTTGACTACGTGGAACGGCCGGGAAGCGATGCAGTAAGACTTCAGTATTTCACCTCCTCATCATCCTCGGCTGAGCTTGCCGTAAAAGTCGACAGTGATAATGACGTAACGGCAGCGGGTCTATACAGGTTCAGCAGGTGGGGTTACGACATCCAGTTTCTTGCAGGATTCTCCAACGGGGAGGATGTGGTTCTTGGTGCGGGTTGGTCGGGGGCTTTGGGCGATGTTTCATTCAGGGGAGAAGCTTCATGGTTTGATCCATATGAGGATTTTCCGGGAGGAGACGGGTCACTGATGGTTACAGCAGGTTTCGACAGGATATTCAGGAACAATTCAATGGCGCAGGTTCAGTTCATGTATTGCACCAATCCACCCGACCCCGGAAGTTTTGAGGCTTTCTATTCCACTAATCTTTCCGCCAGGGACCTTGCCTTCTCAGAATTTTCGGCTTTCGGTCAGTTCACATGGGCAGTAACTCCGCTTATTAATCTTTCCTTTTCAACTATAGTGTTTCCTGATCTCGATGGTTATTTTGCCGGCCCGGCGTTCGACTGGTCGATGGCAGAAAATATTGATCTTTCGGTTTTGTGGCAGCATTTTGACGCTGTTTTGGGCGGAGAGAGACTGAAGATCAACATAGGTTTTCTCAGGCTTAAATACAGCTTTTAAATCCTTCCCCTTCCTTTTCTAATAGGTTTCAGGCTTTTGTCTGCAGGTTTATAAAGCAATGACCGGCTTTCACTCAGGATCTTTATGAAAGCCGGTCGTTTCTTATCTTCAGCCCTGACCGTGGGCGAATTCTCTTTTCCGGGCCAGCCCGGGATTATTCAGAGGAGATCAGTCCCTGCTGGCTCCTGTAAATATCATTATGTAATAGATCAGTGTTGCGAGCGAGCCAAGAGCGGCCACAACATATGTAAGGGCAGCCCATTTCAGAGCGTCCTGTGCCTTGTCGTGATTCATTGATGAAGTAATACCCGCGTTTGTCAGCCATGCCAGTGCGCGCTGGCTTGCATTTATCTCAACGGGAAGGGTGACAAAGCTGAAAAGGGTGGTCAGGGCAAACAGGATTATTCCTGCCAGGAGAAGCCCCGGGAAGGTGTTAACAAGGACGATCCCTGCAAGCAGCACCCATTGTACCCATTTCGAGGCAAAGCTTACCGGAGGCACCAGTTTTGACCTGAACCCGAGCCAGGCGTATGCGGTTGCATGCTGTATTGCATGTCCGGTTTCGTGAGCTGCAACAGCGGCAGCAGCAATGCTTCTGTTGTTATAAACCTCCTGGCTGAGGTTGATAGTCTTTTTTTCAGGATTATAGTGATCGCTTAGTGTTCCGGGCACACTTTGTACCGTTACATCATAGATCCCGTTATCCCTGAGCATCTTCTGAGCAACCTCGCGGCCCGTGAGACCTCCGTCAACAGGTATTTTCGAATACTTTCTGAATTTCGATTTCAGCGTAGCGCTGACGATCCAGCTTAAGGCCATGAATACAATGAAAATGATCCAGATATTCATGTTTACCATATTTAAGTTCTGTGGTTCCATTTTTTTTCTTTTTTTTATTTCGTTTCAAAACTCCTGCCAAACCTTCAGATACAAGAACTTCAGGTCATAATGTCAGTTTTTGCAAAAGTAATCATTATATCAAGCATATAACATTTGAAGGGCTCAGATTGTTATCTTTGCCTTATGGCAAAAAAGCAGAATACCGTTATTATAAGGTTGTTATCGCTGCCTGTTCATTTTTACAGGTATGCTGTTTCTCCGCTTCTGAGGCCTTCATGCCGTCATGTCCCTTCCTGTTCTCTATATGCTCTTGATGCTTTGAAACTTCATGGTCCTCTGACAGGCTCTTTTATGGCATTCAGCCGTATTCTGCGCTGCCGTCCCGGAGGCACCCACGGATATGATCCGGTCCCGCTTTACCGTTTCAGGAAGTACAAGCCCTGGAGGTTCCATAAAACATGCAACCGGCTTAAGGATCATTAACCAAAAACATTCTTTGTGTGGCAAAGAATCCACGTATATGGCGGAAGAGGTAAGTTCTGCAGGATCTCTGCCGGAAATACCATGAAAAATTATAAAACATGAGTTGCCGGGAGTGGCCGGTTCAGAAATCAAGTTCCTCTTTAAGCAGTTTGTATCCCGCCCTGCTAACCGGAAGCTTGTCGCCTGAAGTCAGAAAAGCTATATGGTTATCCTTGCCATAAGGCTCTATCCTCTTGATTTCCTGCACGCGCACTATATATGACCTGTGGATCCTGACAAAGTCCTTTTTCGGAAGGTTGTCCTCGTAGTATTTCATCGTCTGCTGCTTAAGGGCCTTTCCGTTTCCATGATGGATCATCACGTAATCATCCTGAGCTTCGACATATCTTATCTCCTCAACCGGGATAAGGTTAATGGCATTTCCCTTACGGACTACTATCCTGTTTACGGGTGAGTCAGGATCAGGCTTCTTTTCAAGAAGCTGGTTTGCCGGGGTAAGGTTGCCTGCGCCGGAGTTGATCTTATCAACAGCTTTTTTTACCGCTTCGAGGAAGCGCCTCTTGGCGAAAGGTTTGAGAAGATAATCCACTGCATTCAGTTCGAAAGCCTTCAGGGCGAACTGATCATAGGCTGTTGTGAATATTATCTCGGGTTTTTCGGTAAGGACCTCTACGAGTTCGATCCCTGTCAGCCTCGGCATCTGAATGTCGAGAAAAACAAGGTCGGGTTTCATTGCGGAAATGGTTTTAAGACCCGAGAATCCGTCGGAACATTCAGCAATAACTTCTATGTTTTCGAGCTCCTGGAGATAGAACTTTATTATATCCCTTGCAGGGGCTTCATCTTCGATAATTACAGTTCTGATCTTTTGCATCCGGTAATTCTGTAACAAATTTTACAATTAATTCATCAGGGCCGTAACTGTAGGTGCTTTCTAAGGATCATGCAAAGGCAGTACCCGTTTATTCTGCACTGACAGCCGGCTGCAACAACATCTGCCTTCTGATGTAAAAAAAATAAAAAGCATTAAAACACATGCTGTTTCTGAAACAAATTTATCGCATTTTCCCGGTTTTACTTCTCGGCCGGGATAAAAAGTGATACGGTAAACACCCCGTCTTCTTTTTTTGTCCTAATTGAAGCCCTTTTGCCGTAAAAGAGATCGAGCCGTCTGGAAACATTCTGAAGTCCGGTACCGGTACCTTTGACAGGAGAAGGTGTGAGTTCGTAGTTATTGCTTATCACGATTTCGAGGATCCCGTTGACGCATTTCACCGAGGTTATTATTTTGACTCTTTCCGTGCTTTCATATACTCCGTGCTTTATTGCGTTTTCATAAAGGGGTTGAAGCAGCATTACCGGCATCTTGATCTCAAGGCATTTCTCTTCTATGAATTCCTCGGTAGAGAGCCTGTCGCCGAAGCGTACCTCTTCAATTTCGAGATAAAGTCTGAGGTTCTCCAGTTCACTTTTGAGACTGACCGGTTGTTCGTCTTTTTTTGAAAGGGCATATCTCATGAACTCTGATAGTTTTATAACCATATCCCTTGCTTTTTCAGGATTGGTTATAGTAAGTGAGCTTACCGAGTTGAGGCTGTTGAAGAGGAAGTGAGGGTTTATCTGCGATCGCAGCATTTTGAGTTCGGTTTCCTTCACCAGGCTTTCAAGTTTGGATTCCCTTGCTTTTTTCTCGGAGAGGTTAAAAAGGCTCATGAACAGATAATAGGCAAGGATCAGCAGGCCGTAGATAAAGAGCCCTGTTCCGGCCCTGTAGGGTAATGTGGCATGCCAGTAATCGGCAAAATCGTTTTCCTTTGGAAGGAGCAGAGGGGTGGCATATCTTGTCAGGAGAAGCCATAATGAAACGCAGGCAAGGCCTGCTATTATGTTATTTGTGAATTCGCCCGCTGTGCTCTTGCTTATTGTGATGATATATTTGAAGGGATACCATAGCGACAGGCCAAATCCGGAAAAGACAACCATGGAAACAATTCCGTCGGGTATTGCAGAGGGAGTATAGCGTCCGTATGCGAAATAATAAAGTGAAAGCTGACCGAATGTGGTGAAAAGCCAAACGATCCACCATACGATCAGCCTGACCCTGTCTGTAAGGACGGGATGCTTCATCTTCGGCTTCTTTTAATAGCTTTTGACCTCACCTCCTCCGAATATTACGACTCCCTTTACAACAAGGTGTTTTGACGAATCGACCGCTCTTCCCGGTGTCAGTTTTCTCGAGTCGCTGAAGCCTCCGAGTATCGGGGTCACTTCTATTGAGACCCACCAGTCTTCGGGAACGATCAATGTTACTCCTCCGAAGACGCATGCAACCTCCAGTTCCGAGACGCCGGCAGCCAGTCCGGCCTTTGTCATGTCAATTTCACCCCCGCCGAAAATAGCTGTAACCTTTCCTCCCTGGAAATTCTGGGAAACTATCTGGCGGTCGCCCCCTCCGAAAATGTTCACAAAGTCGATATAATCATCGCCTGCTGCATCTTTCCGGCGGGCAGTGGGGCCCCATCCCCTGCGGTGCGAAACAATAAATATCACGCCGACAATTATGAATATTGACGGCCAGAACATGTTATACATGTGAAAAGTCTCCCGGAAGATCTGTGGTATCATAAAGAAGCCGCCGACGGCCAGGACTATTACTCCGGCTGTTTTTTCAGAGGAGCTGAGAGTCATCACCAGGCCGATGGCAATCAGAAGCATTGGCCAGCTGAAGATCACGTCGTCGATGAAATCAGGAAAGAATCCTGTATTTCTTATTACAAGGAACAATCCGGCCAGGACCAGGACTACTCCGATTATTGGTTTGTTCCCCGGGGAATGGTAGCGTTTGCCCTTTATCCCTTCTTCATCGCCTTCCAGACGATATTGATCTTTTCCGAATTCGCTATTTGTTTCCATGGTATTATTTGTTTGAAGTTAATTGTTTTTCCTGATTCTCTTAATAAAGGATGATAGAATAAAGCCCAGCCCGATGAGTATAATAAGGGAGGGCCAGTAGATAGTTTTTACCAGTTCGGGTAATTCATAGTCATGGTCATCAATGAAGAACCAGGCACCGATGGCGATCATTATCAGTCCCCCTGTAAACTCAAGATTGAATAACAGCAGAAAGCCGATAAATACGAGGGCTGTTTCCCAGGTGAAATACTCCCTTACGCTTCCAAGACCCAGAAGGTCATTTGTTGCGATAAGGAGGGCAATTCCGAGTGTTATCAGGAAGATACCCACCCCGATCTGAGGCGGGTGTTCTCTCCTTTCTTTCCGGTGACTTAATTTGTTTTTCATTGTTATACGAATTATGCTACCCCAAAGCTATATAATAAAACATGCACGTATTAATATAAATCGGTCAATTGCGGAAAATTACCGGCAGAGGCTCTTTTTAGGGGCTTTCTGTTACTTTTTTGTTGATAATTTTTTAATTTGAATAAGGATTTATATTTTTGCAGACCAAAATTTACAGATGATGACCGGAATATACTCCATACCAGTAACCGGGATAAGACCCGGTCATCATGTGTTTCATTACAAGATTGATAAAGCGTTTTTTGAACTCTTTGAAGAGTCGGAGATAGAGGAAGGTTCACTTGAGGTGGTTGCTGAGCTTGATAAGGGATCATCGCATATTGACCTGCTAATTAAGATCTCGGGTACAGTAAACATATGCTGCGACCGTTGTCTGGCGATGTTTGATCATCCCCTGGTCTGTGAAAACAGGCTTCTTGTAAAGTACGGGCAGGAAATGGACGACAGTGATCCTGAAATTATTACTTTGCCCCGTGATGAGCATAATCTTGATCTGAGCCAGTATCTTTACGAATTCATACATCTGGCACTTCCGATTCAGAGGATACATCCTGACGATGAATCAGGCATAAGCGGGTGTGACCCTTTGATGATAGAAAAGCTGCGGCAGCATCTTGTTGATAAAGAAAGCGGTTCTGATACGCGATGGGAAGAATTAAGGAAACTAATGGAAGATAATTAAAGGAAGATAATTAAAGGAAGAAAAAATGGCACATCCCAAACACAAACATTCGAAAACGAGGAGAGACAAGCGCAGAACTCATTACAAAGCTACTCCTCCGACAGTAGGAACATGTTCAAACTGCGGATCATCGGTACAGTATCACAGGGTATGTCCTGAGTGCGGATTTTACAGGGGAAGGCTGGCGATTGAGAAAAAAGCGACAGCCTGATTACAATAATCAGATTGTTTTTCTATGAAAATCGGCGTTGATGTAATGGGGGGTGACTATGCACCCCTCGCAATAATTGAGGGCGCGGTTGATGCTTTGGACCGCATTTCACCTGATGATAAAATTGTCCTGATTGGTGATGAAGCAATAATCACTGCCAAATTGAAGGAGATGGAGGTTGATCCCTCATTGTTTACTATTGTTCCCACTACTCAGGTTATTGAGATGGGAGATCATCCCGCCCGGGCTTTTTCGCAGAAAAGGGATTCAAGCATTGCTGTTGGTTACGGAATGCTCAAGAACAATAAGCTTGACGGGTTTTGCAGTGCCGGAAATACAGGCGCCATGCTGGTCGGAGCCAGTTATACGGTAAATGTCATTCCGGGTGTTTTCAGGCCGGCTCTTGCAACAATACTTCCCTGCATCGACGGGCGCGATTCTGTAATACTTGATGTGGGGCTTAACCCTGATTCCAAGCCAGACGTCCTTCTTCAGTACGGGATACTTGGAAGCCTCTATTCGAAATTTGTCCACGGAGTGGATAATCCCACAGTCGGTCTTCTGAACATTGGGGAGGAAGAGACCAAGGGAACTCCTGCCGTTAAGGCTGCCTTCGAGATAATGAAAGAACATCCGGGGCTCAATTTTGCAGGCAACATAGAAGGACATGCACTCTTCCAGGAAGACATGACCGATGTTGTGGTCTGCGACGGATTTGTTGGTAATATAGTCCTTAAGCAGGCTGAGTCGATATATGCTCTGACAAGAAAGATAAACGTTACCCACCCGTTTTTTGAGCGTCTCAATTTTGAAAACATTGGCGGGACCCCGATAGTCGGCATAAATGCAAACGTCGTTATAGGGCACGGAATATCAAAAAGGAAAGCTATCATGAACATGATACTTCAGACAGAAGCTGTAGTGAGAGCAAATCTTGCCCAAAGAATTATTGAATCTATTTAACTTATGGGGAAAAAAAGAGCTGCCATAACCGGAATCCATGCCTGGGTACCGGAATACCGGCTCACAAATTACGAACTGGCCGGAATGGTTGACACTTCCGACGAATGGATCATGCAGCGTGTCGGAATAAAGGAGCGGAGGATACTTAAAGGGGAAGGACTCGGGACTTCCGACCTGGGAGCAAATGCTGTTGACGGGCTTTTGAAAAAAACCGGCACCTCTCCCGATGAAGTTGAACTTCTGATCTGCGCGACAATAACTCCCGATATGGCATTCCCTGCCACTGCAAACATCATCTCGGAAAAGGCCGGAATAAAAAATGCATTCAGCTTTGATCTTGGTGCTGCCTGCTCGGGTTTTCTTTTTGCACTACAGACAGCTGCCGCGTACATCGAAAGCGGTAATTATAAGAAAGTTATAGTCGTTGGAGCAGATAAGATGTCGTCGATAACCGATTACACCGACCGGACAACCTGTGCGCTTTTCGGCGATGCTGCAGGTGCAGTGCTACTTGAACCCGTGGAAGAGGAAACGGGGATAATGGACTATATCTTCCATGTTGACGGTTCAGGAAGCAAGTTCCTTCATATGAAGGCGGGAGGATCCGTACGTCCGGCTTCTCACGAAACCGTTGACGCACGAGAGCATTACGTGTTTCAGGAGGGGCAGAGCGTATTTAAGTTCGCTGTTGTAAAAATGGCTGAAGTAGCAGTTGAGGTAATGGAAAGGAATAACCTTAAAGCCGAAGATATTGCCTGGCTCGTTCCACATCAGGCAAACCTCAGGATTATTGATGCCACGGGAAAAAGGATGGGCCTTCCGCCCGAGAAGGTGATGGTAAACATCGAAAACTACGGAAATACAACTGCAGCTACGATACCATTGTGTCTCTGGGAATATGAAAAGCAGCTTAAGAAAGGCGACAAGCTCATTCTTGCAGCATTCGGAGGCGGGTTTACCTGGGGTTCAATCTACCTTAAATGGGCATACGACCCGGCCTGAATGCCCTACACGATTTAATTGCTTTTATTTCCTGCTGTGCTCATCTAAATTGCCCGTTTGGCGATGGCAGCCGGTTATTTTTTGGAAAGGCATACCTGATAATCTTCCGGCATGTTTTGCCATTCTGTTTTTTGTCTTCAATAGTATTAGAAGTTGCAATAGTTTTTATATTTGTGAGTTATTATGTTTGTAAGTATAATTCTGGTGAAACATGGGAAAATACAATGAAACTGACAACACCACAATCAATCTGGTTAGTAACGGGACGGAAATAACTGGCGATATCAGGTCGAACGGCGATATACGGATTGATGGTTTACTGACCGGCAATCTTTCAACCAAGGGGAAGGTTGTTATTGGTCCCACCGGGAAAGTTAAAGGCGAAGTCTATTGCAAAAATTCGGAGGTCTCCGGCAATGTCGACGGAAAGATCTGTGTCAGCCAGCTTCTTACTCTAAAAGCTGATTCTAAAATATCGGGAGATATTGTGACCTTCAAGCTGTCGATCGAGCCTGGTGCAAAATTCACCGGAAACTGCAAAATGAGCGACACTGAAAACAATGAAGGAGCAAACTTCGGAAAACAACAAAGAGAAGCAGAAAAAGAGTCGGAAAAATCAGGGAAGTAAGGCGCTTCAGGACTTTGGGAAATATTCAGGGCTGGCCTTTCAGATGATGGTTATCATTGCTGTTATGACTTTTCTGGGGGTTAAGCTCGATGAATGGCTTAGTTTTGAAAAGCCTGTTTTTACAATTGTCCTTTCTCTTTTCGGTGTTTTTGCAGGTATTTACACTGCGGTAAAGGATTTCCTCAAATGACATTTTCACATAGTGATCTTTAGAAAATTTTTAACCGGAATTCTCCTGATCGGTCTGGCGCTTATTGTCCTGGCATACCTGACAGGCAAATTCACTTCACTGAGTATTAATATCGCTGATCTGGCGATACTTACCTTATGCTTCACTGTTATCAGCATTGTAATGATAGTGATTTTTATAAAGGGACTGTCAAAAGAACCGGAAGATCAGACCATATACAGCCTTGCGGCACTTGGAGTGAAGATTTTTCTTGAGATGGCGCTCGTCCTGGTTTGGTTAATAATTGCTAAAAAAACCGGGGTTGTCTCGGTTGTATTATTTTTTGTACTATATTTAGCGATCTCTCTGTATTCGATATTTTTTATATTGAAAACACTGAAAAAGAAATCATTATAAATACTTACTTTTTAAAGAAATGCGATTTGTCAAAGGTATTCTGTTCATCCTGCTTGTTATGATGTTCTCATTTCCGGTTTACGCTGCCGACGAACATTCATCACATGAAGCAGAGGAGGAATTCAATGCAAGCTCATTCATAATGGATCACATTGCTGATTCTCACGAATGGCACATTCTGACAAAAAAGAACGGGGAGCATGTTGCTATCTATCTTCCGGTAATATTGTACTCGGGTGAAAAAGGCCTTGACATCTTCTCCTCCAAAAAACTGGCTCATGGTCATGTTCATGAAGGCTACAGGCTTGAGGAGGAAGGAGAATACAAGGGAAGGATAGTCAATGTAAACGAAGACGGGACCATAAAAGAAGGGAAGCATCCCCTCGATTTTTCGATAACCAAGACAGTTGTCGGTCTTCTGGCTTCAGTTATTATAGGGCTGTGGCTTTTCCTGGCACTCGCAAGATCTTATAAAAAGACAGGGATCAGTCATCCCAGGGGGATTCAGAGCTTTCTTGAGCCCATAATACTTTTTGTCAGGGATGAGATCGCGATAACGAATATCGGGGAACATAAGTATGAAAAATACATGCCCTATCTTTTAACGGTTTTCTTTTTCATACTTCTTAACAACATAATGGGTCTTATACCCTTTCCTCCTCCTTTCGGGGCCAATGTTACAGGTAACATTGCCATCACAATGGTTCTGGCTCTTTTCACTTTTTTTATTACTCAGCTCAACGCCAACAAAAACCACTGGAAGCATGTTTTTGCCACTCCCGGCGTACCGCTGTGGCTTCTCCCGGTGATGATACCCGTTGAGATAATCGGTCTAATCTCCAAGCCCTTTGCTCTTATGGTCCGTCTCTTTGCCAACATAACGGCCGGACACATCATAGTACTCAGCCTTGTCTGCCTGATCTTCATTTTCAAGTCGCTGGCAGTAGCCCCCGTTTCAATATTATTCGTGATATTTATGGATTGTCTCGAGCTTCTTGTGGCATTCCTTCAGGCATATGTCTTCACCCTGTTATCGGCACTCTTCATCAGTCTCGCCATACAGGAGGAGCATCATTAATCTTTATTGTTTAATTAAAACCAGTTAAATTATTATGACAGGTACATTGGCAGCAGTCGGAGCAGGTCTTGCAGCTATTGCAGCGGGCCTCGGAATCGGAAGGATCGGCGGATCAGCAATGGACGCCATTGCACGTCAGCCCGAAGCCAGTTCAAAGATTCAGACTAACATGATTGTATCTGCAGCACTTATTGAAGGAGCTGCTCTTTTCGCAATCGTTGTTGCTCTTATTGCTTAGTAAAGGAACCGGGGCCCTGCAACGGTTGGTTGCAGCGCCTCTTTTGAAACTATTGAAAACAACATAAATATGGTACTATTGGCAAATAGTCTTATCAGTCCTGCAATAGGTCTGGTATTCTGGACAACCCTGATCTTTGTCCTATTCTTTCTTGTTCTGAAAAAGTTTGCATGGAAGCCGGTTCTTGGCGCTATCAAGGCCCGTGATGAGATGATAAAGGGATCTCTTGCCTCGGCAGAAAAAGCCAGGAAGGAAATGGCAAGACTTCAGAGTGACAATGAAGCCATCCTGAAAAAAGCAAGGGAGGAGCGCGAGACCATTCTCAAGGAAGCACGCGACGTGCGCGACAAGCTTATTGCCGAAGCAAAAGGCAGGGCCACCGAAGAGGCTGAAAAGCTTGTTGAGAAGGCCAGGGCAGGTATTGAAAGGGAAAAAGCAGCCGCGCTTGCCGATATACGCGAACAGGTGGCTTCCATTTCAATTGAGATAGCATCAAGGCTGGTGGGAGAAAAGCTTCAGAAGTCGGGCGAACAGGAAAAACTTATTGACAACTACCTGAAAGAAATCGATTTCAGCAAGAACTAACACTGTTCAACGATGAATGAAAGCAGGATATCAGTAAGATATGCAAGAGCTCTTTTCCAGTCGGCTCTCGACAGGAATATCCTCGATACAGTAAACCAGGACATACTCCTTGTGAAAGAGTTGTGCAGCTCACCTGAAATAAGGGAACTGCTTGCAAACCCCGTTATTCCTCCATCAAAAAAGAGTCTGATATTTCACGATCTCATCGGCAGCGAGGTGAACGGTCTCACCATGTCGCTTATTGATCTGGTTATCAGGAACGGAAGGGAGAGATATCTTCCGGCAATTGCCAGGGTCTTTATCCACGACACCAGGGAATATAAGGGTATTACCGAATCAGTTCTGACAACAGCCGTGAAGGTTGATGACGGAGTCCGCCGGCAGGTCTCTGAACTGATTGAAAAACTGTTCAGCACGAAGGTTGACCTCAGGGAGAATATTGATGAATCGATTATAGGAGGATTCGTCCTGAAGATCGAGGACAAGTACATTGATGCAAGTGTGAGGAACAAGTTGCGCAAGATCAGGAAAGAGCTTTGCTCAGGATCATTTCAAAAGGGGTTTTAATCAAGAAACGATTTTATAAGTACACGGAATATGGCAAATATCAAACCAGCAGAAGTATCGAAAATTCTCAGGCAGCAGCTTGAAGGCATCCAGACCGGTGTGGAACTTGAAGAAGTGGGCACCGTGCTTGAAGTAGGTGACGGCATTGCGCGCATTTACGGGCTTTCAAATGCAGAATCAAATGAGCTTATAGAATTTGAGAACGGGATCGAAGCAATTGTTCTCAACCTTGAGGAGGACAATATCGGGGCAGTGCTGCTCGGCCCCACTGAAGAGATTAATGAGGGCGACATTGTAAAACGCACAGGAAGGATAGCTTCAATAGCTGTCGGAGAGGGATTGCTCGGAAGGGTTATCACTCCCACCGGCCAGCCTCTCGACGGTAAAGGTCCGATTGAGGGTGAGCTTTACGAGATGCCTTTCGAAAGAAAGGCGCCCGGGGTTATCTTCAGGCAGCCTGTTAAGCAGCCCTTGCAGACAGGTATCAAGGCTATCGATGCCATGATCCCGATAGGCAGGGGACAGCGTGAGCTTATTATCGGCGACCGCCAGACAGGCAAGACAGCTATTGCAATCGATACAATTATTAACCAGAGAAGCAACTTCGAAAAGGGGAAACCGGTGTATTGCATTTATGTTGCAGTAGGTCAGAAAGGTTCGACGGTTGCCAATATCGCGAAGACGCTTGAGGAACACGGAGCGCTCGAATATACGGTCATTGTTCTTGCAACAGCGTCCGACCCTGCAGCCTCCCAGTTCTATGCTCCCTTTGCAGGGGCAGCCATAGGCGAGTTCTTCCGTGACACAGGACGCGATGCTCTTATTATTTACGACGACCTGTCGAAACAGGCGGTATCCTACAGGGAAGTCTCCCTTCTGCTCCGCCGACCACCGGGACGTGAAGCCTATCCGGGAGATGTTTTCTATCTTCACTCGAGGCTTCTTGAAAGAGCTGCGAAAGTTATTGAATCGGACGAGGTGGCCAGGAAGATGAACGACCTTCCGGAATCAATCCGCCACATGGTTAAAGGCGGGGGTTCGCTTACAGCTCTTCCCATAATTGAGACTCAGGCCGGAGACGTTTCGGCATATATACCCACAAACGTTATCTCGATCACCGACGGCCAGATATTCCTCGAATCAAACCTTTTCAACTCAGGCGTTCGCCCGGCAATCAACGTAGGTATTTCGGTATCGAGAGTCGGAGGGAACGCGCAGGTCAAGGCAATGAAGAAAATTGCAGGGACGCTCAAAGTTGACCAGGCTCAGTACCGTGAACTTGAAGCTTTCTCAAAATTCGGTTCCGACCTCGATGCGTCAACACTTGCAATTCTGAATAAGGGTGCAAAGAACGTTGAGATCCTGAAACAGGGTCAGTATGCTCCGGTGCCGGTTGAAAAGCAGATAGCAATAATCTTCTGCGGTACGCAGGGTTTACTCAGGGATGTTCCGGTAACAAAAGTGAAGGAGTTTGAAACTGAATACATCGAATATCTTGACCTTAAGCACAGGGATGTACTTGATAAGTTAAGCCAGGGAATTCTTGATAACGACATCACCGATGTCCTTGAAAAGACCGCTGCCGAACTTACAGCCAAATACAAATCACAGGCATAAGAGGGAGAAAACAGATAAATTGGTTCTTTAATGGCGAATTTAAAAGCTATAAGATTAAGGATTACCTCCGTTAAATCGACAAGGCAGATCACCTCGGCCATGAAAATGGTAGCGGCAGCCAAGCTGAGGAAGGCGCAGGACAAGATTGTCAGGCTCAGGCCATATGCAAATAAGCTGCACGAAATTCTGGTGAATCTTTCTCAGAGCCTTGCCGATGCGGAAGTTGAAAATATTTATAACCGAACTTCAGCTCCTGAAAAGATACTCATTGTGGTAATTACCTCAAACAGGGGCCTCTGCGGAGCCTTCAATTCAAATGTGATCAAAGAGGTGAGGAGGATTGTTGCCGACAAGTATTTTGAACAGTATAAAAAGGGGAATGTGACTTTCCTGACCATCGGGAAAAAAGGTTACGACACTCTTCGAAAACTCAAATTCAAAATCGCACAGGAGAAAAACGAACTTCTTAACGATCTCACATTCGAGAATGTTATGGAGGTGGCTGAAGGAGTGATGCAAGGCTTTGTCGAAGGAGAATACGACAGGGTTGAACTTGTTTATAACCATTTCAAGAATGCAGCGGTACAGCTGCTTACAACAGAAAGATTCCTTCCTGTTGAATCTGCTTCTTCACAGGAGAAAAAGAAGCTTCCTGCTGATTACATTTATGAACCTGACAAGGAGTCAATTATCAGGGAACTGATTCCGAAATCGCTGAAAATACAGTTTTACAAGGCGGTTCTGGATTCTTTCGTTGCAGAGAACGGAGCAAGGATGACAGCTATGCACAAGGCGACAGACAATGCATCCGATATGATAAGAGAGCTTACCCTGCAATACAACAAGGCAAGGCAGGCATCGATCACGGGGCAGATTCTCGAAGTTGTCAGCGGAGCCGAAGCTTTGAAATAAAAAGTAGAGAAGCCGGGTCATTATACCAGAAAAAAGAACATGTACAGTCAATCGGGATTAAAGGATATTGTAAACACCGCTCTGGTAAACCTCTCGTACAACGAGGAGTCGGAACGGCTTATAGCCCCGGTGAAATATGTTCTTTCCATGGGAGGAAAGAGGCTCAGACCAGTACTGGCGCTGCTTTCATGCAATCTTTTCAGCGATAAGATTGATGAAGCTGTTATCCCCTCTGCCGGCCTAGAGGTGTTTCATAACTTCACCCTCATCCATGATGATATTATGGACAATGCCCGGATCAGAAGGGGTTTTATCACGGTTCACAATAAATGGAATCACAACCAGGCAATACTTTCGGGCGACGTGATGGCTTTTATTACAAACGAATGTTTCCTTCAGTCGCCTCCGGGTATACTTCCGCGTGTCCTCAGGATCTTCAATAAAGCTGCCATAGAGGTATGCGTGGGGCAGCAGCTTGACATGGATTTTGAAAAGGCCGCCATCGTATCGAGAGAGGAATATCTCAGGATGATAGAGTTGAAGACTGCGGTCCTTCTTGCCGCATCGGCAAAGATAGGATCAGTATTCGGTGGAGCCGACGAGAGGGATGCAGATCTGCTTTATGAGTTCGGGAAAAACCTTGGCCTGGCTTTTCAGATACAGGATGACATACTTGACACCTACGGTGATACAAGGGTTTTCGGAAAGGCTTCGGGAGGCGACATAATGGCAGGAAAGAAGACCTTCCTTTACGTTAAGGCCTCTGAGCTTGCTTCCACTGAACAGAGAAAAAAGCTTCACGATGTTTACACTTCCGGAACCATGGAACCGGAACCAAAGATAAAAGCCGTTACCGCATTGTTCGATCAGCTGGGAGTAAAACCGGCTGCAGAGAGTCTGGCAGGGGAATATCTCCGGAACGCCCTCGGATGCCTCGAGAAAGCAGGGGCACCTCAGGAAAGGAAGGAGGAGCTCATAGCCCTTACCGGAGCTCTGACAAGGCGGGAATCTTAAAAATGAACATTAGGAATAGAAAAGATAAAAAGAGTAAAAAAATTAACTTAAACCTCTATAAATAATTCGGATTTATGGCAAAGAATACAGGGAAAATCAGCCAGATCATCGGACCAGTGGTTGACGTAACATTTGCACGGCAGGGTTCTGAAATGCCTGATATTTATGATGCTCTTGAAATAAAGAGAAATGATGGCTCGACACTGGTTGTTGAATGCCAGCAGCATATAGGCGAGAATACGGTAAGAGCCATAGCAATGGATTCAACTGACGGTTTGCGCAGAGGGATGGAAGTAGTGGCAACCGGGATGCCGATAACAATGCCTATCGGTGACCAGATAAAGGGGCGCCTTATGAATGTTACCGGCGAGGCCATTGACGGTATCGGCACGCTCGACAAGAAGGGAGGATATCCCATCCACCGCAAACCTCCTAAATTTGATGATCTGTCAACTGAAAAAGAGGTTCTCTACACAGGAATAAAGGTTATCGACCTTATCGAGCCTTATTCGAAGGGAGGAAAGATCGGACTCTTCGGCGGTGCCGGAGTTGGGAAAACGGTTGTGATACTTGAGCTGATAAACAATATTGCAAAAGCCTATTCAGGTCTTTCTGTCTTTGCCGGAGTTGGCGAACGTACCAGAGAAGGGAATGACCTCCTGAGGGAGATGCTCGAAGCAGGGGTTATCAACTATGGCAAGGATTTTCTTGAAAACATGGAATCAGGAGGATGGGACCTCTCCAAAGTGGATCATGCAGCCCTGAAGGAATCGAAACTCGCGCTTGTCTTCGGGCAGATGAACGAACCTCCCGGAGCAAGGGCAAGGGTAGCCCTTTCGGGTCTTTCGGTTGCCGAACATTTCAGGGATGGCGACGGCAAGAGCGGAGGAAGGGATATACTCTTCTTTATGGATAATGTCTTCCGTTTCACCCAGGCGGGTTCTGAAGTATCGGCTCTTCTCGGAAGGATGCCCTCGGCGGTTGGCTATCAGCCTACTCTTGCAACCGAGATGGGTATTATGCAGGAGCGTATCACATCCACACGCCAGGGCTCAATTACATCAGTCCAGGCTGTATATGTGCCGGCTGACGACCTTACCGACCCTGCCCCTGCAACAACATTTGCACACCTCGATGCAACCACGGTTCTCAGCCGTAAGATTTCGGAGCTTGGAATTTATCCTGCTGTCGATCCTCTCGATTCAACATCCAGGATCCTTACAGCCGATATCGTAGGGGAAGCACATTACAACTGCGCACAGCGCGTAAAAGAGCTTCTGCAGAGATACAATGAGCTCCAGGATATAATCGCCATCCTTGGTATGGATGAGCTTTCAGAGGAGGACAAACTTGTTGTACACAGGGCAAGAAGGGTTCAGAGGTTCCTTTCCCAGCCCTTCCATGTGGCAGAACAGTTTACAGGCATCAAGGGTGCGCTTGTGTCAATCGAAGATACCATAAAGGGATTCAATATGATCCTTGAAGGCAAGGTAGATCAGTATCCTGAATCGGCATTCATGCTGGTCGGTACTATCGAAGATGCAATAGAAAAAGGAGAAAAGATCCTGGCTCAGTCGAAATAATTCAGTTGCTTGTTACTGGTTGCTGGTTTTTCTTACGCGCAGGCAACCAGCAACCAGCAACCAGCAACCAGCAACTTATCTAAAATGAAGATAGAAATCATTACTCCTGACAAAAAAGTTTATGACGGGGAGATAAAATCAGTAAGAGTCCCCGGCAGGAAAGGCTCTTTCCAGGTTTTGAAAGACCACGCACCTATAATCTCCACCCTTGACAGCGGAATGGTTTATATTGTCGATCACGACAACAAAGAGGTGTTGTTTGATATCAGGGGAGGAGTGATTGAAGTCAGGGCCAATAAAATAATCCTTCTGGCTGAATCGGTCAGATAACATCCTGTAAATGACTGTTGAGGAATTCCGGAAACATGCCCATGAACTGGTTGACTGGATGGCCGCATACATGGAGAATGTGGAAAAGTATCCGGTTAAATCCCAGGCAAAACCGGGAGAAATAATAAGCAGACTTCCAGATAAGCCTCCTTGCGGGCCGGAGAACTTCTCCGTCTTCATGCGTGACCTCGACGAAATCATAATGCCGGGTATCAGCCACTGGCAGAGCCCATCGTTCTTTGCGTACTTTCCTGCCAATACAAGCCCCCCGTCAATACTTGCCGAGATGATCACAGCCACCCTTGGTGCCCAGTGCATGATATGGGAAACTTCTCCTGCTGCAGCTGAGCTTGAGGAGAAAATGATGATCTGGCTGAGGGATCTTATCGGTCTTCCTTCGCAGTTTGAAGGAGTTATCCAGGACAGTGCTTCAACTTCAACGCTTGCAGCCATACTCACTGCGAGGGAGAAGGCTGTGAACTTCAGTATTAATGATGAGGGATTTTCAAATTCCGGAATTCTAAGGGTCTATTGTTCGGAGCAGGCTCATTCCTCGGTCGAAAAGGCTGTGAAGATAAGCGGAATAGGGCGCAGAAACATTGTCAGGATACCAGTAAGGGATGACTTCTCAATGGATCCGGAGAAACTCAGGGAGGCCGTCGAGAACGACATTGCAAAAGGTTATATTCCATGTTGTGTTATTGCCACCCTGGCTACAACAGGCACGGCTTCTGTCGATCCCCTGAGGGAAACAGGGATTATTTGCACGGAACATGATATCTGGCTGCATGTTGACGCCGCTATGGGCGGCACCGCACTTATTCTTCCTGAATATCAATGGATGCTTGACGGAAGGGAATACATCGATTCGCTGGTATTCAATCCTCATAAATGGATGTTCACCAATTTCGACTGCTCTGCATTCTTTACAAGGCATCCCGGACTTCTGATACGGACCTTTGAAATACTTCCGGAATACCTTAAAACACGCACCAGAGGCATCGTAAACGACTACCGCGATTGGGGCATACCTCTCGGAAGGAGGTTCAGGGCTCTTAAATTATGGAGTGTTATCAGAATGTACGGAGTGGAGGGATTGCAGGAAAAGATCAGGGCGCACATAGGATTTGCCTCGGTTCTTGCCGGAAACATTAGGAACGAAGACGACTTTGAGCTTCTGGCACCCGTTCTGATCAATGTAGTTTGTTTCCGTTACAGGCCGGCCGGAAAGGGTGAACAGGAGTTGAACGAATTAAATGAAACCCTCAACCACCGGCTCAACGATACGGGCAGGGTTTACCTTTCACATACCGTACTTAAGGGGAAATACACCCTCAGAATGGTTACAGGACAGACAAATGTAACTGCTGAGCATGTGGAAAAGGCCTGGGAACTGATCAGGGATACAGCACGTTCGCTTTAGAACCGTGACCTCTCGCGTCCGATACTCATACCGAAAAGATCAACGCTCATAAGGAAAGACAGGTCGGGAATATCTCCCAGCTGCTTCCATGATGCCTGCACTCCGGCCGAGATCATGAACGGAATCCGGAAAAGATAAAAATCGGATACCAGTTCGGCGCCAAAGGAGCTGAATGTCTTCCTGCCGTCGACGAATTCAGTAACGGTTCCCGCCGGAGTGGAAGTAAAGGCGTAATAGCTGTTTGCAACAGCATAATCATAAAAGATATCCCCTCTTATCCTGGTAAGGAAGAGAAGTCCCGGAATATTAAGATCGGGATAAAGAAGCGGCATAAAATAATCAGCGGATGCGAATTTAAGGTCGGGCGACAGAATCTCCTCATAGCCCCTGGGAATGGCGATCCTGTTCCTGAGTATGAAAAGTTCAGGATTCTGGCGTTCTGCCTCCAGCCTGACCTTCAGGCCGTTGTTTTTAAATAATCCGGGGAAGTAGAAGGCTGTCCTTGCTGAAAGAATATCGCCGTATATTTCCTTGTCGAAGGGATGGAATGAATAGTTAATATCAAAGGTTTGCGCCCATCCCGGATAGATATCCCTGAAAGCAGACCTGCTGTAGTTTGAAAAGTATAATCTTCCCGTCAGCTGGTTCTGATAGGTGTCGTAGGCCCCTTTGCTTTTAAGAAAGATGTGGTTGTTCGACAGGTTCGACGAAGCCTCAAGATAGAGATATTTTGTAAAGCTTCCGCCTCTGAATATCAGGGGAAGGGTGGCACTGTTGACTAACTGGTAAGCGTTAATGACGTTGGGAGGATCTGCAACATTTTCCCCGAACCGCTCGATATACGGAATATCACCGAAATCGAAACCGCTTTCAAACTGTATGTACCTGCCCGACCATTTGACTCCCGAATGGAATTTGTGCCTGTTATCGCTGTATTCATATCCGAATGTCGTTATGAGGGTGCTCAGGTTGTTCTGCGACAATATGGTAAAACCCGGACTGATTGCAAGCGGATCATCCTGTATGGCGTCGAGATCGGCGTAGAAAGGCATCCAGCTGTGAAATCTGAAAAGATGTTTCCATTTCCGGTAGCTGACAGGTGTGTAATCAGCCGGCTCATCTGATTTTACCTTTACCTTTTCGGGCTCATCAAGCCTGTTTATGAGGAAAGACCCTGTTTCTGCGGGGATTTCCTCTGCTGCCTTTCCGGATGAAACCAGGGACTGACAGATGTTGCTTCCTGAAGAGGAGTAATCTGAGAAGAGGATCCTGTCGCCGTTTATCTCAGGATCATTTATCCCGAATCGTGAGTTTGTAAGTGGTACTACAGATTTATCGGGTTTTTGAAGATACAGGTTATCTGTTCCGGACAGGGAGCTGACGAAAAAAAGTGAATCGCCGCGTATATCTGCCGACTGAATGTCGATATTTCCCTCCGGTATGAGCTTTTCCCATTTCTTTTCCATGCGATCATAAGCCATAACTCCCTCTCCGTCAGCTGTTAGCGTAATAACAGCAATTTTTGTTCCGGCCGGATCCCAACGCGGCCTCTGCAGATAGGCATTGCCGGGGACAGGAATCGTTTCGAGCATGTCGCCGTTCCAGGCGTCAATGATCACCAGGCTGTTCCTGTTATCAGGGCTGTTCTCTGATGCCGCAATAAAATTACCATCGTTCGATACAGAAGCCGACATGTACCTCGATCTGAAGGAAAGCTGTTTTACCTTGCGGTTTCTAATATCCATTACCTTGATAATCCTCCATTCCCTGTTCTGCCAGCGCGGATCGGAATATGTCTCCACCCAGCACAGCTTGCCGCTTCCGAAAGTTATTGACCATGGGTAGCCATCGCCGGGGACATGTATCTTCTTTTCCGATTTCAGCGAGGGCCGTATCAGTACAAAAGCAGGAGGGTCGGTGAGGCTTGTCTTTATGGCGATAATGCTGTCGGCTCCGGCGGATAAGGGTGAGTAATAATTTATAAACCGTCCTTTCTTAAGGGGATTTAGTTTCCCGTAAAGTTCTCGTTCTGAATCAGAGTCATCCGACTTCCAGATTGTGGCAAGTGAGTCAAAAGTCTCCCTGAAAAGCCTAGCCTTGGTCAATGATGCACTTCTGCGCAGACTTAAGTTGACAGGGTTTATGGTGAAGGGAACAGAACCGGTAAGACTGACAGCCTTTTTCCACATGCCGGGATCGTACTTAAGATATGACCATGCCATCATCTGGTATCCATACTGGTAGTGATCGGGAACATAATCCCTGAAAGAGCCGTTAACAGATTTATCATAGCTGTATACGGTGCCCTTTTCAAGCATAAGTGCTTTCAGCTGTTTCTGGAACGAAGGTGTTCTGCCGCGGCCTGATTCCGTCAGGACCGATTCGGCAAATACGGCATCGCCTTCAAGGAACCATAGAGGGAGAAGGGATGATACAGCCCCGTTGAACTGTTCTCCGGTGAGTAGCGACATTGCCCTGGTGAGGCCTGTGTTAAGTGATTTCAACTGCATTACATGCGTAAGCTCATGTATTGCAAGCTGTGTGTTAGGATCGAGGGGAATGGAGTTCTGTTCGGGAGTCGGAAAGATCTCCATCCTGCTGGGAGCCCATGCCACGTACCCGTTCGACTTTGTTGTATGGTTGTGGATCACTACCGGGATCCTCATTTTCCGGTCGGGATAGAGCTGAGTCATTCCTGACCAGGAATTTTCGAGCGATTGGGCAAACTCCGCGCCTCCTTTTCCGTAAGTCTCCGGGTATATCACATCGAATCTTTCCGTCCGGATCAGTTTCCATTTCAGCGAAGCCGGATCCTGGCCCGTATTGTAGTACTGAGCCTGAAGGGAAAATGGCAGCAGGAGGAACAGGAATAATAACTGCTGGAGGGATGATCTCATGGACTTACATTTGCTCAAAAATAGTAAAATATAACAGAGTGAATCAAATAAGAGCCATAAAGGGAAAATTTTGTATTTTCACCGGGCATTCAAACGTTCCTTTTCGGGGATGATATCAAAACGTCGCGCATGAAGAATTACAGGCTTATTAACAATATTACAGGCTGGGGGGTGTTTGCTGTTGCAGCATTCACTTTCCTGTCTACCATTGAACCCACTGCCAGCCTTTGGGACTGCGGGGAGTTCATTGCCTCGGGATTCAAGCTTGAGGTGGGGCATCCTCCCGGAAATCCCGTTTTCATGATAATGGCAAGGTTTTTCACTCTTTTTGCCGGAGGGAACACATCGCTTGTTGCCGCCACGGTAAATGCCATGTCGGCGCTTGCAAGTGCATTTACGATACTTTTTCTTTTCTGGACGATAACTCATCTGGCCAGGAAAATAATCCTCAGCGATGAGAGCAGGTACACTCCTTCGCGCATCATTGCAGTAATGGCTGCAGGCGTTACGGGCGCCCTTGCTTTTACTTTCTCCGACTCGTTCTGGTTTTCAGCCGTTGAGGGAGAGGTTTATGCGACATCATCGCTTTTCACAGCCGTTGTCTTCTGGGCTATACTGAAATGGGAAGATGTTGCAGGAGAAGAATATGCCGACAGATGGCTTATCCTTATTGCTTTTCTGATGGGTCTTTCGATCGGAGTGCATCTTCTTAACCTTCTCACACTTCCGGCGATAGTCCTTGTTTACTATTTCAGGAAGTATGATTTCTCATGGAAAGGATTCATTGTGTCCATCGGCCTTTCATTCGTAATGCTGGCGCTTCTTATGTACGGAATAATGCCAGGTATAGTTACCATATCCTCAAAGCTCGAACTTTTCTTTGTAAACACGGCGGGTCTGCCTCCCAACAGCGGAATGGTCTTTCATTTCATTCTTCTGATACTCTTCTTTGTCCTGGCAGTAAGGGCATCCCTTCAGACCAGCGACAGGATGAAGAACGGCGTCCTGACTGCTGCCGCGATGCTTTTGTCGGGGATATGGGTAATATCGGGATCTGCCTTGCTTAATTTTGCGGCAATGGCTGCCGTTACTGGATTTATCTGGTATCTGGCCGGAAAGAACCGTTATATGCTGAACACAATACTTACCTCGGTTATGGTTATTCTGATCGGATATTCCTCGGTTGCCATTATCGTGATAAGAGCCTCGGCGAACCCTCCGCTTAACGAAAACCAGCCGGAACATCCTTTCAGCCTGCTTTACTTTCTTAACAGGGAGCAATATGGGCAGAGGCCTCTTTTCAAGGGACATTATTTCAATGCCCCGGTAATCGATTATGCAAACGGCAAACCGAAGTATGTTCTTGAAGATGGTCGTTATATCGTAAGCGCCTATGATCTTGAGCGCATCTATGATCCCAGGTTCATTACTCTTTTTCCAAGGATGTGGAGTGAACAGGACGACCATGCTGCAGTGTACAATGAATGGGGTGGGATAACAGGGACACCGGTTACGGTCACAAATGCTGCGGGAGAGAAAGAAATCATCAGAAAGCCCAAATACAGTGAGAACCTGAAGTTCATGTTTTCTTATCAGTTCGGGTACATGTATTTCCGGTATTTCATGTGGAACTTTGCAGGAAAGCAGAACGACACACAGGGAACAGGAGGTGCTGTAAACGGGAACTGGATATCGGGGATTAAGTTCATTGATGAGCCCAGGGTGGGCACTTCTGATCTCCCTCCCGGACTTGCTCAGGATACCTCAAGGAACGCCTATTTCCTTCTTCCGCTTATTCTTGGACTTGCCGGATTGTTTTATCATCTTAACCGCGATTACAAAAACTGGTGGATCATTATGGTGCCTTTTATAATGACAGGCATTGCCATTGTATTCTATCTGAACCAGTATCCCAACCAGCCGCGTGAAAGGGATTATGCCTATACCGGATCATTTTATTTCTTTGCTGTCTGGATCGGACTGGGTGTTCTGGCTCTTTACGAAGCTCTTTCCAGGGCCACAGGAGAGAAAATCGCTGCACCCGCTGCAGGCTTACTGACCCTTCTTGCAGTTCCTGTTATGATGGGATCGCAGAACTGGGATGACCACGACCGCTCCGGGCGTTATCTTACCAGGGATGTAGCATTCAATTACCTCAATTCATGTGCTGAGAACGCCATTCTCTTTACCAACGGGGACAATGATACTTTCCCTCTCTGGTATGCCCAGGAAGTTGAAGGGGCACGAACTGACGTCAGGGTATGCAACCTTATGCTTCTTAATACCGACTGGTATATTAACCAGATGAAGAGGAGGACTTACGAATCGGCCCCCCTTCCGGTTTCACTGCCTGCCAGCAAGTATTATGACGGGATAAACAACCAGGTTTTTATTGTTGAAAAGACAAAGGATCCGGTCAATATATCCACTGTTATCGACTGGGTAAAAAGTGAAAACAAGGCCACAAAGGTACAGATCTCTGCTACCGAGATACTCGATGTCATTCCATCGCGCACCATAAGGATCCCGGTCGATTCGGCAAAGGTTATTGCGAGCGGGACCGTCAGGCCTGAGGATGCGGATAAGATCGTTCCGTATATTGATATTACGCTGAAGGGTGGTTCCATCCTGAAGAGCCAGCTTATCATTCTCGACATTCTTGCCAACAACAACTGGGAACGGCCTCTGTATTTTGTAACCGGTAATCACGACGATGCCCTTGGACTGGAAGAATATTTCCAGCTTGAAGGACTTGCCTACAGGCTTGTTCCCATAAAGTCAGAAAACAAAAGCTGGACCGAATACGGAAGGATCGACACCGATATACTTTACGGGAATGTGGTTAATAAATTTGCCTGGGGCGGGGCAAATGATCCTGAGGTAAATCTTGATTATAACCATATCAGGACATTGATAGTAATAAGATCGAGGCTGGTCTATGCAAGGCTGGCAAAAGCCCTTGCTTCTGAAGGCAAAAAGGATAAGGCCATCCAGGTTCTCGACAGCTGCATGGAGCTTCTTCCTCCGGACCGCTTTCTTCCTGATCCCTATTATACCGACCTTATCGATGCATATTTTTCTGCCGGAGCACCTGAAAAAGCAACGGAGATGACCCGTGAACTTACTGATTATTATTACAAAAGGCTCGACTACTATCTCCGCCAGAATCCCTATGTTCTGAGCTCGGCAGAATATGAGATACAGTCAGCATTTCAATATGCCTCAAAGGCTGCATTGTATTGCGAATCGAACGGGATCAGCGATCTTTCAGAGGAGATTAATGCGAAACTTGAAGAATACTATGCCGACTACGTCGGGAAGAGGCAAGTTGTAAGATAAGGGGAAGAGCAAGCTGATAAGAAGTTTACCTGGGTTGAGCGTGAGTGCTCGGGACTTCCTGTTTAAGGTATTTTTCGAGCAGCGCATACACGTTCTCGGGATACACGGGTTTGAGAATGTACTCACTGCAACCGGCAATATATGCCTCAGCCTTCGACTGTTCCGATGAATATGCAGTCAACATGAGGACAGGAACATTCTTTCTCTCTTTCCTGAAAATCCTTGTACAGTCGATGCCGTTTACCAGAGGGATAAGGAAATCCATTATCACCAGGTCAATTTTTGAGTCTTTTTTCTTAATATGTTCAATGAAATCCTTTCCTGTACGGAATTTTACAACATCGGCCCCTGAACTCTTTACGAGAGTTTCATAATACCTCATTGATGGAACATCGTCCTCAACAATGACAATTGTCTTGTTTGTTAGCTCCAAGCTGCTGAAATTCAGGGACATTATGTAATTGATTTTGACCTCTATAAAAATACGACAACCTACAGATGTCAGAATCTTTATCAGTCACAATTATTAACAACTTATAAACAAAATTAATGCCGGGAATTGAATTTTCAAAGCATTTGGAAGGGAATAAATTAAAATAAACGGAAATAGTAAATACCTCTTCAGGGAACATTAAGACAGGAGGGGAATGGATAAACCTGTGAAGTATTATGCTTTTTTACCTGCACTCCCAGGCTATCCTTGTATTGCCTACTATTACATCCTGTTTTGCCTCGATTGCAATGAGGGCAGCATCGCAATACTCAGCTTCCGGTTCCTCAGAGATAACACCTCCTCCTATACTGTAAGTCACCTGCCTGCAGACCTTGCAGGTACCTATCGATTCACATGAATTGAAGGAGACTGTCATAGCTATGAAAGCCAGGGCAATAATTACTTTACGTTTCATCAGGGACACATTGATTGCTTTACGCAAATATAAATTTTACAATCTTTGTGAAAACGCGGATATGTAAAAATTATTAGGTATTTTGATGCAACAATTTTCTTTGCGGGAAGTCATTAGAGAGGAATGAAGAAAAGAAAAGGCTGATTTAAAATTTATTGTCATGGAAGATACAAGGATGAAAAAGCATGTGACCGTAGTCGGAGCCATACACATAGGCTTTGGCTTTTTTGGTCTTATAGGGGCTTTGGCTGTGTTCTTTGCCCTTAATTTTGCACGGGGCTTTGTTGAGGGTGATGAGATACCGTCAATGGTTCTAGGTTTCCTCTCAGTGAGTCTCCCGCTTCTGGTCGGATTTATGTCGTCGCTGGGGCTTGCAGGGGGTATCGGGCTTCTGTCGTTCCAGCCCTGGGCGCGTTATCTGGTTATTGTTGTTGCAGCACTGGGCTGCCTCAACATCCCTATCGGAACATTAAAGGGTGTATACTCACTCTGGGTTCTCTTGCAGGATGACACCATTAAGCTGTTTACAGCACCGAAGCAGCTATAGTCTGATTTTCGGGAGATAAAGTATGAAGCGGAGACCGGGATCTCTGCAATTTACATCCTCCCGGCAGGCTGATAATGCAAATAAGGGTCAGGCCAAATTCTTAAAAATTCTGAACGGGGACCAGAGGTCCCTGTTTTTTTTCTAAATTGTCGCAAAAAGCAAATCATGAGCGACGACAAGAAGATAATATTCTCGATGTACCGTGTGGGAAAGACATTTCCTCCTCACCGTCAGGTACTTAAGGATATCTCCCTTTCATTTTTTCTTGGGGCCAAGATAGGCATCATTGGCCTCAACGGATCGGGTAAGTCGACACTTCTAAAGATTATTGCAGGGGTTGAGAAAGAGTACCAGGGGGAGGTGACCTTCCTGCCGGGATATTCAGTGGGTTACCTGCCTCAGGATCCTTTGCTGGATGATACAAGAAGTGTCCGTGAAGTTGTGGAGGAAGGAGTTAAGGAAACAGTTGATCTGATTAAGGAGTACGAAGCCATAAACGAACAGTTCGCTGATCCTGAAGTATACGAGAATGCCGGCAGGATGCAGCAGCTGATGGACCGTCAGGCTGTTCTCCAGGAGAAGATAGAATATCACGATGGGTGGAACATCGATCATAAGCTTGAGAGAGCCATGGACGCGCTGAGGTGCCCTGAAAGTGATGCCAGCGTCGGCATCTTATCAGGAGGCGAGCGAAGAAGGGTTGCCCTGTGCAGGCTTCTCCTCAGACAGCCCGATATTCTGCTTCTCGATGAACCAACAAACCACCTCGATGCCGAATCGGTCAACTGGCTTGAAACGACATTGAAGCAATACAACGGAACCGTAATCTGCATCACTCACGACAGGTATTTCCTCGACAATGTTGCAGGGTGGATTCTTGAGCTTGACAGGGGCGAAGGGATACCCTGGAAAGGTAACTATTCATCATGGCTGGAACAGAAGGCAAAACGCCTGGAAATTGAAGAAAAGGGCAATGTAAAAAGGAGGAAGATACTTGAAAGGGAGCTTGAGTGGGTAAGGATGTCTCCCAAAGCACGCCATGCCAAGTCAAAGGCACGTCTCGGGGCCTATGAAAACCTTCTCAACCAGGATGTGAAAGCCAAGGAGGAAAGACTTGAGATCTTCATTCCCAACGGACCACGACTGGGTGACAAGGTAATCAGAGCAAAAGGGGTGGCCAAATCATTCGGGGAGAAGCTTCTTTTCGAAGAACTTGAATTCAACCTCCCCCCGAACGGCATTGTGGGAATTATCGGACCCAACGGAGCCGGAAAGACGACACTCTTCAGGATGATAATGGGTCAGGAGAAACCCTCGCGTGGCACCTTTGAGATCGGAGAAACAGTTGTCCTGGGTTATGTTGATCAGGCTCATTCGGCAATCGATCCGATGAAAACGGTCTATGAGGTTATCTCGGGAGGTCAGAATGATGTAATGGTAGGTAACAGGCTGGTAAATGCCCGGGCCTACGTATCGCGGTTTAATTTCACGGGAGCAGACCAGGAGAAGAAGTGCGGGGTCCTTTCGGGGGGAGAAAGGAACAGGCTCCATCTTGCTCTGACATTGAAATCAGGGGCTAACGTACTTCTTCTCGACGAACCCACCAACGATATTGACGTTAATACATTGCGGGCGCTTGAGGAAGGGCTTGAAAGCTTCGCCGGCTGTGCGGTTATCATCTCGCACGACCGGTGGTTCCTCGACCGTGTCACAACGCACATGCTTGCTTTTGAGGGAGACTCAAAGGTGGTCTGGTTTGAAGGGAACTATTCGGAATATGAGGAGAATTACAAAAAACGTGTAGCCGACACAACTCCGGTCAGGATAAAGTACAAAAAGCTTGCATAGGGGAATCCTTCATTCAGGGATATTCAAGGTCTGGCCGGTTCTGCTGCAGGTTTAAAAGCAATGATAACAAACCTGTGCTTTATGTATAAAGTCTACATTTGGTTTCTGAATTCCTGGCTGTTTATTTTTGTTTTTTTTCTGACAGCACCGGCTGCAGAATCCCAGATCGGAAAGCGCTTTCCTCCGGAGAAGAGGGTTATTACTGATACCGTAACCGGGGCAAGGCTTACCTTTCTCACAAGCTCATTGATAAACGATTACCTTACCCCGGATAATCCCAGGCAATGGACAGCAGACGGCAAATGGCTGATCTTCCGTTCCCTAAGGCTTCCCGGAGAAACTCTTGCCGTAAATGAAAATACGGGAGATATAGTTCAGGTCACCGATGGAGGATATATGCCGGTAATGTGCCTGTCGGTAAAATCGATGAAGATGTACTACATGCGGATGGTCCTTCGTCAGCCCGGTCAGACCAGCGGGGGGCCTGTCCAGGTCGTTGAGGTGGACCTTGAAAGGTTGTTTTCCGACAGCGGGGCAGGAACCCTGAAAGCTGAAAAAGAATACCAGAAAGTATGCGGCATCATTCCTGCCGGGATGAGTTTCGGGAACGTGATGGCACTTGATGCAGATGATGAATGGGTTTATTTCATATTGTCGGAGGAAGAGGCCGCAAAGCATAATCCTGTTGACCCGGCAGCTCAGTCTCGTTCAGGCATTGGGATGGCTTTAAAAGGTGAAGCAGGGATAGGGCGCATCAGCCTGACAACCCGTGAGACAGAAATAGTGGTTGTGGTTCCCTTCGGGATTGCCGGCCTTCAATCAGATCCGAGGAACCCGGGAGAGATTATCTTCAGTTGCGAAACAGGAGAAGGAGCTCCTCAGGAGACCTGGACGGTAAGGTCTGACGGTTCCTGTCTGAAACCTCTGTCTACCCCTCAGGAAAATGTATCAGCCGTTCAGGGAGCACCTGAAGCCGGTCTCCGTCATTTCAGCCGCCCGGCCGATGGCCACTGGTCAGTTGCGGATGACCTTGCAGGGAACATCTACCTTATCAACACGCAATCGAATGAAATGCTGCTTCTTTCTTCAGGGCATCTTACGTCTGTTGCAGTTAATCCACACCCTTCCTTCAGCCCCGACGGGACCCGAATCGTGATCCGGTCAGGGATGCTTTCCGGGAACAACCGTTCGACGGATATCTGCCTTATCCCCCTGACTGAAAAAGAGTGAGAGTGAGGGCGAGAGCGAGGAAGAACGCATGACCCATCTTTCGGGGCTCACGTCATCAGTAATCTGTTTTAAGAATCTCACGCTTAAAGCTGAAACTCCAGCGCCTTCCTTGTAATTTCAGGTGTTGTCAGGCCCCTGTCTCCCAGGGCAACCCATTTTCGCTCCTCAAACCTGGCCACTATCCTGTCTATCGTGTCATTTTTCACGTTGTAGGCGCCAAGCCGGGTGGGAACACCCAGCGACTCAAAGAACCCGGCCGTTCTTTCAATTGCTGCATCAATTCGTTCCTCTTCAGTTCCTTCAGTTATCTTCCATACTCTTTCCCCATACTGCAAAAGTTTCTCCTTCTTTTCTTCCCTCAGGGCCTTCCATAAGCCTGGAAGAACAATGGCAAGAGTCCTTGCATGATCAATGCCGTGGAGAGCGGTAAGCTCATGTCCGATGCTGTGTACAGACCAGTCGCCGGGTACACCCCGTCCGATCAGTCCGTTCAAAGCCATCGTTGCCGACCACATCAGATTCGACATTGCCTCATAATCGGCAGGATTGGCATATACAAGAGGACCCTGTTCTATCAGTGTCACCAGTATGGCCTCGGCAAAGCGGTCCTGAACCGGTGCATTAACCGGAAAGGTGAGGTATTGCTCGATCACGTGGACAAAAGCATCCACTATCCCGTTTGCAACCTGTTTCTTTGGCAGGCTTCCTGCAGCTTCGGGAAGAAGAAATGAAAACTTTGGAAAGACCATGGGTGATCCGAAAGCAAGTTTCTCTTCGGTCGATTTCCTGCTTATTACAGAGTTGGAGTTCATTTCCGATCCTGTTGCAGGGAGGGTAAGTACGGTTCCCAGCGGGACGGCATCAACTACAGGCATGTTTTTGGCAAGTATGTTCCAGGGATCCCCGAAACGGTACCTGGATGCTGCTGCAATGAACTTTGTTGCATCGATTACAGAGCCTCCTCCTACGGCAAGAAGGAATCCGATATTGTTTTCCCTGATTATCTCCACCGCTTTCATACAGGTCTCGTATGTCGGGTTTGGTTCTATTCCTCCGAAATCGGTAACATCGAACCTTTCCAGGGCGTTTTTCACCTTCTGATATACTCCGTTCCTTTGAATGCTTCCTCCTCCGTAGAGAAGCATAACTTTGTTTCCGGCGGGTATCTGGGCTGCAATCTTGGGAAGAAGGTCTTTTCCGAAAAAGACCCTTACAGGATTGTAAAATTCGAAATCAGTCATTGTTTAAGGTTTAGATGGGGAAAAGATTATATGTTGCTGGTTGCTTGGTGCTCGTTTCGTTGCTGGTTGCTGGTTGCTGGTTGCTTCGGCCACCGTAACATGATGGAGAGAGAAGCAGAGGCGTATCAATTGTTGTGAAGGCGCTAACCTCTTTAACATGGAACCTTGAATCTGCAACTTTTATTTAAACAGTTTCGGAACAAATTCCGACAGATATACCCTCCAGTTGGTCCATGTATGTCCTCCTTCGCTTTCGCGGTATTCGTAGGGCATTTTAATATCATCCAGTTTCTTCCTGAATTCCTGGTTGTATTTGTAGAGGAAATCAGTTTTGCCGATGCCTATCCAGTACAGTTTGTAACCGTTTGTCATCTGTAAGTTCAGTGTTTCATCGAAATTTTCATAGACCTTTGATGTAACCTTTTCGTCAGCCAGTATTGCAGCTGAAAAGAGCCCTATGTAACCGAAGGTCTGGGGATAGAACCTCGAGATATGCAGGGAATGGAATCCTCCCATCGATAAACCGGCTATTGCCCTTGCCGATTTTTCCGGGACGACCCTGTAGCTGCTTTCAACGAACTGAATAATATCTTTGAATGTCTCTTCATATTTTCCATCCATTGTGTTTGGAAGCTGCATGGCAGGTTTGTAGAATCCCAGGCTTGATTCACCGGGTGCAGCCTCCTGTGCGACATTTCCGTTAGGCATAACGACGATCATTGGTTTTGCCCTGCCCTGTGCGATAAGGTTATCAAGAATCTGGCTGGTTCTTCCGAGGTTTATCCAGGCTTCCTCATCGCCGCCCATTCCATGGAGGAGATACAGCACCGGATAGCTTTCAGAGCTTTTTTCATAGCCCGGAGGTGTATAAATGGTGATACGCCTGTCCTGGCCCAGAGAAGGGGAATTATACCAGCGGCGCGTCACAGATCCGTGAGGTACGCTGTTTACCTTGTACAGATCGCCTTTCCCTCCTCCTGTAATAAACACATTTGCAACCGATGCTACATCCCTTATCATATAGACGTTGTTGGGATCGTTGCATCTTGCTCCGTCGACCGTAAAGGAATAACTGTAGAGATCTGAAGGAAGGGCGGCTGTAGTATAGGTCCAGAGTCCTTTTTCTTCCTTCTTCATCAGTTCAGATCCCGGGGTCCACCCCTGTGCAGGCATCCAGTCGCCTGAGATCCTTACTTCTCCTGCATCGGGTGCCATGAAACGGAAAGTCACGGTATTGTCGGCATTTACCTCGGGAGAGGTGATATTTGTCCCTCCGAAAAGAGCCTGCTGCGACCAGGTGCAGGAATAGTTCATGAGCACAGCCAGCAGGATAAGCGATAAGTGTTTCTTCATGTTTTATGTTTGCTAAATTGAAAATATAGTCAAATAAGATTGACAAATGTAGTCAATGATTTAATTTTCTCACAACAACCTCTGCTTATGTGTGAGCGGTTAAATTTACTATATTTGAATTAATGAATTAAATCCCGGACGTCTCGCTGGATTTTATTCAATTGGAAATCTCTATCTGTCTTTAATCAATGAATAATGCGCCGGGAACGCAAAAAGACCCGGTTAAAGAATTTTGATTATCGTAGTGCATCATCGCATTTATGACGATCCTGTTATGCATCATGCCACATGTGTCCGGAATTTTTTACCGTCTTTACGGCAAATGGTTTTGAACAGCCTTCTTGCTGACATCACGCCGGTGGGAAGCCCCCCTCCCGGTTCAACCCACTGGCCGCACATGTAGAAGTCATCGAGTCCGGGCAAAGTCTGCGAAAGCGGTTTCATTATGGTATTGGCGTTATCGGGAGTTATCAGCCATCCCTCAAAACTGCCTTTCCAGTTGCCAGTATATCTTTCGAATGTGACCGGTGTTGCGACGTCGACCATTTCAACCTGTGAAGAGATCCCGGGGAAACGCTGTTCAAGAAGACTTATCACAGTCTTTGACACTTCTTCTTTCTTGTTTTCGTATTCCTTTTTGTCGGCGTGGAGATTTTTCCAGTAATCATAGCTGGTATCAAGCATTATGGTAAGAGTCGTACGACCTTCGGGAGCCAGCGACGGATCATGATGGTAAAGATGCACAGGAAGCCGGCTGCGGGTTTTGTCGCCAATAACGACTTCTTCCCTCAGGGGGAAGGAGAATCCAGAGACTGAAATGGGAATCTCGTCGAAACGGCGGTTTACACCCAGGCCGATAAAGAGAAGGGGATGAAAGGGTATCCAGTTATCATAAATATGCTTTATTTTATCATCAGCGTATTTTCCTTCGAGCATTTTAAAAATTGTATTATATCCGTCAGCCGCCGATATAACAATATCGCTTCTGTACTCCTGTCCGTCATCAAGACAAACTCCGGCAGCCTTTCCTTTATCTGTAAGGATTTTCGTGACTCGTTTCCTGTATATCAGGTTGCCTCCGAGCTTTTTATATTGCTCTTCAAGTGCTTCCGACATAGGCATTGAGCCGCCCAGGGGATATCCCGCATTCTTTCTGTGCAGGTAAGCGAAAGCGAAGAACATAAAAAATATCGAAAACTCAGGGATCCATATCTCATCAAAGGCGGTCCTTAGTTCGGGATCCTTGAATCCCGCAGCAAATTCTTTTCCGGTAACCTTCATCCAGGTCTGCATTTCACGGCCCTTTGTAAGGAAAGTTGAATAAAGTCTCAGTTTTCTGAAAAGCTTTTCGGTAAAGGATGAATTTTTTGACGGCATGTCAAATCTCATGGAAAGCGTTATACCTCTAATGAATTTCCTTATCTGGTCTTCATCTCCGGGTGAAAAACGGATCAGCTCCTTTTCCAGCCTGTTTATGTCGCAGTAGAATGTCAGGACCCTCCCGTCGGAACATTCGTAATGAATGTATTGATCCATGTCGATGCATTTTCTTCCCTGGATAAGTCCCACCTCCTCCCAGAAATCGTGCATGGCGCTGCGAGGATTTGTTCCCACCAGCCAGTGGATGCAACCATCGATAGTATAACCCTTTCTTTTCCATGAGGTGCACAATCCTCCTGGCTTGTCGTGCATTTCGATGATGGTTGTTTTATAGCCGTTTATCTGACCATAGATACCTGCTGCCAGTCCGGCAAATCCGGCACCGATAATTATTACCGACCTGTCTTTTGTATTTTCTGCCATTTTGTTAATCTCTTATGTGTTAGTGATTTCAATCTTTTTGATTATAAACCGTCGTTCTTTCTCTGTCGTTTTCCCTTCTATTTCATTGCCGCTTTTCTGTTATTGACATCCACCTGTCCTCCCTTTCCGTTAATGATGCTTTTTACCACACTTTCCTTATTCCCGTTCAACCAGAATATTACCTTGTTATGGATCCTCTCCCCGAGATGGGAAGGTGTTTCAATGGCATTATCGACAATTACCGGAGCATCGTAGAAGACATTGTAGATACCGACACCCCAGGCTTCGTGTGTCTTTACATGATCAGCCACCTTGTAGGATGCATAGCCCCAGGTTCCGTTATGTTTCCAGTTTTCAGCAGATGGTGGATCGTAAGGCATCTCGCTCTGGTAGAAATAAACCCTTCCGTTTTCGCCGTTCCACAGGGTTTGGTACTCCTGGAAATGCTCGTTGAAAAGTCCGTATATTGATACATTGTTTCCGTTTACAATCAGGCCGTTGGCGCACTTGTTCCTGTCCCATCCCACTCCATTGCCGTGGTCGGCCCTCCAGAGCCATACATGATCGATGCAGACATCATTGCTGTTTATAACAAGGCATGCCGATGCTGATCCTTCTGAAGGACCTCCCACCCTGAAAAAGATGTCATAAAGGAACACCGGATTTGCTGCGTTCGACCTTCCGGAACCGGGTTTTCCGACTATGAAAAGTTCCTTCGATGGAATTTCTCCAGCATCAACAGTAAGTCCGCATACAGTCACTCCCTTAATATCTTTTATCTCTACTGCTGCATTACCTTTTACGGGGATGAGCGTTGCAAGTCCCGTTCCCATTACCACAGTTCCTGGTTTTACAATCTTCAGGCTGCTGTCGAGGAAATATCTTCCCGGTGTCAGAAGAAGATGTTTTCCCTTCCTCAGGGCTGAGTTCAGCGTTTCTGAATTATCAGTTCCAGGACGGGCAACATGGAATTTGTCGAGGCTGATTCGCTTTGCTCCTCTGAGATCGTCAGTCCAGCCTGTTCCGGAACTGTTTTTCCTGACCGGTGGCACAATAACAAAGAATCCATCTCCTTCAGAGGCCAGGTATGGTTTTTCACGTATTAACGGAGTTTCTGCCAGGGTTGTGTATGGAAGAGCCGGGTAGTCTTCAGCCGGAGCCCCCTTCACCCCGAGGAAAGTCATGTTCCAGACGCCTCCTTCCCATCTGTTCATTTCAGAATTTCTTGTGAACCATTGCTGTTGCGGTCCGGAGCTTATCCATCCGTCAACTTTTGAATCAGCCAGGAAGCCTCCGCTTGCATATCCCTTGTCGAACAGCTGAAGGTTGCCCTTTACATGAACCCTTCTCAGTGGGGAGGCCTGCGAAACACCCCAGACCATGGCTGAGTCGGAGGGCGGGACTACTGTCAGGTTTTCAGCCGATCTCCAGAAATTCACCAGAACGCTTTTACGGTGGAGTGTATTTGACCTTACAGCACCGTTTATGACAACGTCCCCAGGCAGAAGTCCAAGTCCGAGTACCTGGGTGTAATAATCTACCCTAATATCCAGATCGTACTTACCTGGCATGAAGAATAATGAATATCTGTTGGTTGTAAACTCGCTGCCCCTGGCCGACTGCCGGAAAAATACAGTGTCAATCACCTCCTGTATCTCCTTCATTTCCATATTATCATGAAAAACAAAGACATTGCTGCCGAAAACCGGGTCATTGAATTTGCTGAACCTTTCAGGCATTGGCGCTGTCGTGCCCTGATTTTCCTGTGAAAAGCCGTTTCCGGACAGGGTTGAAATTATCAGCATGATTACCGTCAGCAGAAAGATTGTGGTAATTCTCATCGGGTTCTTTTTAGATTTTTATGAAAAGACGGTTCCTGTACAGCCAGTAGCAGAGGTACCACAATCCGCTCCATACAGCCAGGCTTGATATTATCCCTGTAAGTGTTTCTCCTCCCCACGAGAAAAGTAGTTCACTGAAAGGTTTCGCTATTCTTTCGAGAAGGCCGGCTCCGCGGAGGGAAAAGAACATATAGATGAAGATACTGTTCATGCCGACAACAATAAAGAACCATGCTCCTCTGGTGAATTTTTTCCTGACATCAATGAGCCAGAATGAAAAGGCAAGGGCAAGTATCGACCATCCGCCGCTGGCGAGGACGAATGAAGAGGTAGCTATTTTCTTTATTATTGGAGTAATTCCGGATAAATCAAGGGCATATCCCGCTGCAAGAGCCGCAGCTCCTGCAATGACAAGTGTTTTTATCTTCACTGACGAGCTTTTGCCGCTCATAAGGACCTTTCCGCAAAGAACCCCCCAAACGGTATGGGCTGTTGTGGAAACAAAGTTAAGAGTTGCCCACTCACTTGCTTTTTCGACGCCTTCTATTTTATTATTGAACCAAGCACCGAGGTTCTCGAAGTTCACCCATGGGTTGTTAAATCCCTCAACAGGGAAAAACCGGTATGCAAGATCGATAAGAAGCAGTATTATCAGTGTAAAGACAATCTGGAACCTGAAGCTTTTATTACGCAGCAAAAAGGCAACCAGATAGGTTACGGACAGTTGTGCAAGGACATTCTGAAACCTGAATACAAGGCGTCCGGCATCGACGAAGTACAGACCCCATCCGAAAAAAAGAAGCAGGGCGGCTCTTTTCAGGGCATGTCTTGTGATCAAGTTGATGCTCTCTCCCTTTTTAAGCCTGTTTGCCACAGCAAAAGGGATTGCTACGCCTACAATGAACATGAAGAATGGCTGGATGAGGTCCCAGAAATGCAGACCGTGCCATTCATGATGATGAAGCTGATTCCCGAGGAAATGAAGGAATCCGTTGTCTGAATCAAGGAGGATTGAGAACAGTTCCGTTGCCTCACCGGCAAGGAGGAACATTGTAAAACCGCGAAAAAAATCCACCGATGTAACTCTTCCCGGTACAGGAGGAGAAATGGTTGTTGAATCTGAAGCCATTTGACAGGATATTAAAAGTTTTGAAAGGGTAACCCAAATTTATGAAAAATGTGAATAGGAATACCTCGCGGCATGAAGCTGTGAAATAATTCACAGAGCCAGTCACAGGAAACGGTGCAGGGGCAGTATAAAGGAACCTATGTCCGGATCAACCGCTTTCTCAGGATCCCCTCAGTTTCCTGAATATCTCAAGGTGCTCAGCGGTAAGATTTAGCATATTCTGCACTTCAAGGCCATGTTTCAGATCGGGAACGAAAGTCTCGGCTGAGGCCCCTTTGAGAAAGATATAATGAGCATGCATCATTGACCTGTGCCAGCCGGGTGGAACATGTCCGGAAGGGAAGCTGGTAATGGGGCGGTAATTGCTTCCGGAAGTCTGCCTCGACCAGTGCCCGTCGCTTTCAAGAAAATAATCGAAGATATCGGGTGTGGAGGAAACGTATTTAAGGGCTCCCTTTTCAGCATAGATCACGAAGCTAAGGTAGTCGCCGGTGCCTGAACTTATCCGGCTTGATGAAAGAGTTCCAGCGGCATGCGTTGTTTTGTCGTAGATAGTGATCTGACTGAAAAGGTCTGAACCTTCAGGGACATCATCAAATTGTCCTGCCTGGACAGCCCCGGTGATCTTCAGGTCATCGCCCATGAAGGCCAGGATAAGGCTAAGCACATGTGATCCAAGGTCAGCCATAGCCCCTCCGTCAGGAGCAGGGGTAAGCCGTGTTACGCGTTTTCTGCGGTATTCAGGTTTAAGGTAGTCGCTGTGGTAGTATTGAAAATCGAAGTGGACAGGCTTCCCCATTATTCCCGACTTCCAAAGGGCAAGTGCTTCTCTTACTGCAGAAGTAAAAAGATACTGAAAGCCGACCTGTATTGTTATGTCCGGATAAGCCTTTGCAAGCTCCGGCATTTGTTTCATTTCACCGGGGGAGGAGCATACTGGTTTTTCGAGGTAAATCCTTTTCAGCGACTTCATGGAAAGAACCGCTTTGAAATGCTCAAAATGAACGTTGTTTGGTCCCAGAATAAATACTGTATCAATCCTTTCATCCTCAAGAAACTCATCAAGGTTAAGCGCTTTACTGAAACCAAAGCGGGCTGCGAATTTTTTGCGGCTTTCCTCTTTTGCCGACGATACTGCTGCCAGTTCAATTTCCGGGGCATCGTCGTAGAAATACTTCAGGGATGACAATGAATAAACGTGTGAGCGGGCAATTCCGCCCGCTCCGATAAAACCAACGACAGTCTTTTTATTATCCATGGTATGCTATAATACGGATTTAAGCAATTCCTCAACTGCTCTTTCTAGCTGCTGATCGCGTCCTTTGCTTATCACTCCGGGTTCATTCTTAACCACAATGTCGGGTACGGTCTCCACGTTTTCCAGCCAAACACCGTTAATATCCTTAGTGCTTACGGGCACTGCACCCCAGCGCGTTATTCCATCCTGCAGCAGTTCCCAGCCGGCATAGCTGCAGGTTCCGGGAACCGGCATTCCGATGGTTTTCCCTATCCCGAGTTCCTTGTAGCCGCATGCAAAACAATGGCCGTCGCTGTAGTTCGCCTCGTTGAACATAGCCACTGTCGGTTTGTTCCATCTGAAGTTTGGTTCAAAACCGACGGGTCTGCTTTCCGTCGCATACTCAAGGTATTTTTTCCCTGTGAAGAACATTGTCAGGTCTGAAACAAGGTCGCCTCCTCCGTTGAAGCGGGTATCGACAATTACTCCCTTGCGGTCGGCGTATTTACCCATCATCTCCTCATAAACGGTACGGTAGGGACCGTCGGACATCCCCGGAACGTGCACATAGCCCAGCTGCCCGTTGCCAAGCTTTTCGACCTCTTCCTGGTTCTTCCTGACCCATCTTTTATAGAGGAGGGTGTTTTCTTCATTTCTGGTGATGGGTTTCATCGTGATACTGCTTCGTTTTTTTGCTGCAGGGTCATAAACGGTCAGAAGCGTGAATTTCCCGGCTTTGCGGTTCAGATATGAGGCAATGTCGCGGTCTGAAGCTACTGTATCGCCGTCGATCTGCTCGATTATCATTCCCGGTTTTATATTGAAAGAAGCTTTATCCATCGGGCCATCCTTAATGATCTCCTCTATTTTAATACCATCGCCTGTATGACTGTAATCGATGAATATTCCCAGTGAAGCCGTATTGTCAGCGCCCTGCGAAGTAGCATTGTAACGTGAACCTGAATGTGAGACGTTAAGCTCGCCCAGCATTTCGGAGAGGAGCTCTGAAAATTCATAGCCGGTTCCTATATGGGGGAGGAATTTCCTGTATTCGGTATAGAGTCTGTCCCAGTCGGCACCGTGGAAGGTCGAAATATAAAACATGGCTTTTGTACGGTGCCAGACATGATTGAACATCACAGCCCTTTCGGCATCGACGTCGAGAGTCATTTCTCCCCTGAATGAAACAGACTCTTTTTTCCAGCCCTCAGGATTGATTTTTGAGATTTTTCCGTCGGCGAGGAGAAACAGGTTCTTCATCTCCTTGTCCCACATGATATTTGCCCTTTCAGCATCAAGACTGAGTTCCATCTTTGTTTCCTTTGTCCTCAGGTTGGTACTCCACAGGTTTAGGCCTTTTTCGAAGCTGGCAAGGTAGTAGAGTTTTTCATTGTCCTTCGACAGCACGGCATCTCCAAGAGATGATGAATGTATTGTAAGTCTTGCTTTGCGGTCGTTTAATGCTTCGAAATCGATCACAACCGAGCTGTCCTTTTTCACTTCCGGGGTCTTTTTCTTCTTGTCGGCACTTTCCTTCTCCTTTTTCTCCTTCTCCTTTGCCTTTTCCTCCATTTCCTTCAGAAGAGCATAGTCTTCCTTGCTCATTCTGAAGCGGTCCCACGAATCGCGTGTAAAGAACATGCTGTAAACATCTGCCTGCCTGTCCCCGCTGTTAGCGTAGCTGCGGAGTCCGTCGCGGTCGCTGAACCAGAGCATCTGTTTTCCTCCGTTAACCCATACCGGCCGTGAATCGTTATAGCCGCTCCTGGTGAGGTTCGTCATTGGGCTGTTTCCATCAGAACGTATCAGAGCCACTTCCGAGTTTGAAAGTACCGGGGAGTATTCGGCAAGTATCCATTTGCTGTCGGGGCTCCACTGGAAATACTGGTCACCTTCCGACATGTAAATCATATTGTCGGGAGTTATCAGTGTGCGGGATTGCTTTGTTTTTATATTGAAAACTTTAAGCGACCTGCGGTCTTCGATGTAAGCCACTTCTTTTCCGTCGGGAGATATTTTCGGCTGATAGCAATTGTGCCCGTTACTGATAAGCGCTTCCTCCTTCAGAAGTGTTGAGGCATAGAAGTAGGGTTCCTCCTGACGCACTATTCTTGTCAGGAAGATCTTCCAACTGTTGTCGCGCTCGCTTGCATATATCAGGGAGTCGCCTGTCGGGGAAAAACCAACGAATCTTTCTTCTTCGGGTGTGTTTGTAATTCTCTTTGTTATGCCGCCGTCGGCAGAAGAGACAAAGATCTCACCCCGTACAATGAATGCAACCTCTTTTCCGTCGGGAGAGACTGCCATTTCACGGACATTACCGTTGACTTCCATAACTTTTTCGGTGTTTCCCTTGCCCGCCGTTGTTATGTTCACCGATAGCTTTCGCGCCTCCTCTCCGGGTTTCATTGTGTAGAGCAGTCCGTCGTGGCTGAAGCAGAGCAGACCCGATGAAGATGAGCTGAGAAAGCGCACGGGATTTCCTTTAAATGAAGTAAGCTGCTTTTTCTGAGCGGGATCGGATAAAACCATGCTGTGAACATTGAATGTTCCGCTTTCCTCGCTCAGGTAACAGATTGATTTTTCGTCAGGAGAGAAAACCGGATTCCTGTCCTCTCCCCTGAACGATGATACCATTGTATGTTTATCGGCGTTGCGGTCCCAGATCCAGATATCGCGCGTTATTGATGAGGTGTGGTGTTTTCTCCAGTTGTTTTCTCCCCCTTTCTTGTCGTGATACAGATAGAGGTTGCCGTCCCTGCTTATTTTTATATCCTCGGCGGGGGTTGTCCAGACCTGACTGATCCTTCCTCCGGTGGACGGAACACTGTAAACCTCAGGCTGCGATTCCGTGGGGTACTGCCTGTGCGAGGCAGCATCCTGGCGCGTTCCGCCGAAGATCACTTTCAAATTATCGGGAGTGAAGGCATAGGGAAATTCGTCAGCCGAGTGGAAAGTAAGTCTTTCCGGCTCTCCGCCTTCAGCAGGAACTGTATATATGTCAAAATTGCCATACCTGTCGGAGGCAAAGGCAATTTTTTTCCCGTCGTTGCTCCATACCGGCATAAAGTCGTGCGCCTCATGGAAGGTAAGCGGCACTGCAGAGCCGCCGGCCGAGGAGACGGTATACAGATCGCCTTTGTAGGTGAATACTATCTTTTCTCCGTCGGGGGATATTGAAGGATAGCGGAGCCAGAGAGCATCTGACTGTGAAAAAGATACCAGTGAAAGCAAAACAAGGGATAGCAGCAAAATGGATTTTTTCATGGCTTTGGATTTAATTGCGCAATTTACAAAAAAGTAAAAAGCAGGTTGAATAACACGGGAATAATGACTATCGAAAGGGATTATTTTACTTCGGAATTTTAGTGATATTTGCTTAAGGAATGGTATACCCCGGCAGAATGCTGAAAAATCAGGGACAGATCTCCGGATTTTCCGGAATTCATCAGAACCGGCAGAACTGAATTAACAGGATCATCTTTGTATTTGACAATAACCTTAAAAACGGACATCATGAACAAAAGGACATTCATCAAATCAGGATTTGCGGCACTGGGTGCCCTTATGCTACCCGGTAGGGGATCGTCACTTGAATATTATCCGAGGCCTTCGGACAAGAAGTGGGCCGTACTTTATGCCACATGGTGCGGAACAGCAAGGGATGCAGGGGTATGGATCTCAGAAGGCATGGACGGAATTGCCAATGTGTTCGATGTAAGGGAAAAACCCGATCTGTCGGGTTATGATCATATTATAATCGGGAGTGCGATCCGCAGCGGTAAGACATCGCAGGAAATGCTTGATTACATTGAAGCCTACGGGGATATCCTCAAGCCAAGGATCAGAGGGTATTATGCAGTTTGCGGAAATATGATGAAGCCCGTGGGGCCCGAAACAGTTAAAACCCTTATAGATGATCATCTGGCAGCCATCTGCGGTGTGGCAGATGTTCCCTCAAGGGTTTTCCTGGGAAGGATAACGTATGGATTGATGGAGCCCGATGTCCGCAAGCAGATGGAAGGTTACAAGATGCCTGAATACGATAATCTTAAACGTTCCGAATGCATGACCTTCGGGAAGGAGATACTTGCAGGTCAGGCGTGAGATACTGAAATAACCCAAAAGTCAGGTTGTTGGCAGAAGCAGTGGTTATCTTCAGGTTAAAATGTACACCACTAGATCTTGATTACCTTGAATGCATTCTTTTTTTCCATTCCTATCTTCAGTATGTAAGTTCCCGGACTTAACCCTGAGATATTGATCATTGCTTCTTCCGAATCGAGAACTCCTTCCATTACAATGCTTCCGTTCAGGTTTATCAGGCTGAAGTCTGACGGTAAACACGAGGGAAGGCTTTTTACCGTTACCATATCCCGTGCCGGCACCGGGGAAATAATGAAATTGTTTTCGGCTCCTGGAATGGGTATCGGAAGTCCAAGATAGTTGCCGAGGAAGGAACTGAGGTTAAGCATGTGGATCTTCTGAGGCACATTGATAAGTGGTTGAAAAGCGAAGCGTTCATTTGAAAGATAGAACCTTATTCCGTCGGAGCTTGTTATTCCCTCCGTCTGGTGCGAGGGAAGCAACACATCAATTTTTCTCTTGTTGCCCCCGAAATAATCATCACCGGTAAAATCGTAGAGGAGGTAGAGGAAGGGATCAAGAGTCTTGTTGTAGCCCGACAAAACAATGACCCTGAGGTCCTCAAGAAAAACAGACCCTGTTATAAGACCGCCAACATTGAGTGATGATTTTCTCTGTGCGACGTGGTTCCCGGGAGTTTTCGGAAGGGAGTAGATTGTTGTCTCTCTTGAGACCCATTCCTTTGTGAACAGATAAACCGAATCGCGTGAGATGATAAAGGCCTCACAGTCGAAGTCTGTTTTATTAATGTCGTCCGGATCAAAATCAGTCTGATCCGAATATGAAAATTCTATTATTTCTGTTTGCGGGGAGCCTTCAAGCAGGGAATTCTTTCCTATCCTGATGATTCTCAGATCTGTCCGGTTGCCTGCATTATTACCAAAATCCCCGATATAAATGAAGTTTTCATCCTGTGATATCTCCTCCCAGTCGGTATTCACTACTCCGGTAAGGGCTATTATTTCTGAAATGCTTCCGTTTGCGGTATCCAGGCCGTAAAGGTTTGTGTCTGTATTGTCGTTATGGGTCCAGATATAATTGTTCCAGAGAATGAGACCTGATGTTTCATTAACGGCTGAGGGAAGTTCGAGGGTGGCAACAGGCTTAACATTGGCCGGATTGTAAAGGCAGGAGCCGTTGTTGACGGTTGCCGACGGATTGTAATTAATTGCAAGTCTGTCGGGGCAGCCCGCTATCTGGCCCTCGGAAGTGACAATTCCCGAAAAGAAGGTCAATACCGTTATTATGTATCTGATCTTCATTGTTAATCTGCCTTATTCTCAACTGCACCCAACGGTAATGGCATTGACTGCAGACTCTTACCCTTGGTTCACGCGGGCTCTTTCAGGGAGCCTGTCGTTCTCCGGTCATCGCCGGATTCAGAAATCCTGATTCTCGATATCCCTGAAATACTTTACCGTTTCAATGTGCAGCTCCAATGTTGAAGGCTCGTCGCAGACAATAATCCCTTTCTGATGCATCTGCAGAATTGATGCTGTCCACATATGGGTAATGCCTCCTTCGATTACCTGTTTAAGGGCACGTGCTTTGTTGTAACCCGTTATTATAAGCAAGACCTCCCTGGCATCCATAACTGTGCCGACTCCCACAGTAAGGGCATTCCTGGGCACCTTGCTGACATCGCCGCCAAAGAACCTTGAATTGGCCAGCATGGTATCATAGCGGAGAGTCTTGATCCTTGTCCTGGATGTCAGGGATGAACCCGGCTCATTGAAAGCTATGTGACCGTCAGGACCTATACCGCCCAGGAAGAGGTCGATTCCTCCTGCAGACTTTATCCTTGCTTCATAATCAGCGCATTCCTTCTCAAGATCCGGTGCGTTCCCGTTTAATATGTTAATATTGTCGCGGGGAACATCAATGTGATTGAAAAGGTTTTCAAACATGAAATAGTGATAGCTTTCAGTATGGTTCTCGTCGAGACCAACATATTCGTCCATGTTGAAGGTAATAACATTGCTGAAAGATATTTCACCGGCTTTGTGACTCCGGATCAGTTCCCTGTAAACCGGAAGCGGAGAGGATCCTGTCGGTAAACCAAGAACAAATTTCTCTTTACCGGCTTTTTGTGAGTCTCTGATTTTCTCAATAATATATGAGGCTGTCCATTTGCCTGCCTCACTCTGATCCTTTTTGATTATGACTCTCATGGTAGTTAGTATTATCTGTTCAAACCTTTTACTGTGATCATCTGCCGCGACAGGTGAATTCAATGATCAGTGTTTACTTCAAATAACACGGTAAACTAAATAACAGAATGACATTGATTTTATTATCAGTAAATTTCAATCAAATATATTAATAATAGTGAAATTCTGCTGTGTTTTGGCGGTTCCTTTATCTGTTTAAATTAGTTTAAGGATGTTTTAAAAGTAATGTTTATCCTCTACGAGGAAAAAAAGCATTTTCTGTATTCAATCTTCTACAATTCCTTATCGCCTACAGCGAAAGGAAGAGATGAGTTTAAGGTTTGTCTAAACAGGTCATCGCTGTTCAGAACGTTAAAACCGGAGCTCAGATAATATTGGAAAAGGGGTAGAAACTGTCAGAAATACTTCTGCTGCGGGCTTAACCGATCAGCCAATAACCATAATGCACATCACATACTGTTAAGGTAGCCTGACCTGCAAAATAAACGGAAACAGGCAAACGTTAAAACCTACGGTACGATGAACCGTTTAAAAGCTTCATTCATTAAATCACGGATGATTCCTGATATGGTTTTACTGAATGATAAGGGATATATTTGTTCATCTTAAAAATTTTGTTTGAATGCCGCCTGAGGGGAGATATCACAGGGTAAATAGCGAAATAAGCTGGCTGGTTAAACAGTTTGAGACGATTCATTACAGTCATGATGAATGCATCATTGATAAATTCATCCCCAGACAGGATGCTTCAATAGTATTTCATTTCAAGGGCAGGCCGAAGCTCATGGATCCAGTGAAATCAGAGATGCCGGCATGCTTTGTCGTTCCTCCCCGTCAGAAGGCTAGCATGATCTGTCTCGATGAGCCATTTGAGACTTTTATTGCCACCTGTCATCCTACTGTTCTCTCCTCGGTTTTTGGACTTGATCTGGCAAAGGCCGGCGATGGTTTTATTACCCTGACGGATGGTTTGTTCGGGTCATTGTGGGAAAGGCTTTCAGAATGCAGATCGGCAGGCGAACGGATAGCATACTTTACCAGTTTTGTGATGGATGCAACAGGAGGCAAATACGAGCCTGATGATACTGACATTTACTACGAGACCATTGTGAAAAGATGTTTAACAACACCTCTTCGCCAAATAATTGAAGATTTCCATGTGAGTGAAAGAACCATTCAGCGAAGGTTTCGTCACAGGGTGGGTATCAGTCCCAAGACGCTTGTTAGGCTTGTTAGGATAAATTATTTATGGGGACTTATAAATGCCAAGGGATCAATTGACTATCAGGACATTGTTTTTGAAGGGAGCTACTTTGACCAGACTCATTTCATAAAGGACTTCAAGGCTATCACCGGCGAAACGCCCGGTTTCTTTTTTAAGCGCAACCTGAGCACTGTAAAAGTATTATCAGGTAATAACTGATCTTACTTATTTCCCGTGTCGCTTTTTTACTATCATTTTTTGTTTTTATGGCATTGTTTTACAGGGTTGTTAAATACCATAATCAAAGCCATATGAAACTAAAAAATCTGTTTTCAATCATTATCGGGGTATTTATTTTTATGGTTGGCTCCATTGCAGGGGCGCAGATATCAAAACCACGCGAAGTGATAAAGGACCAGGGCACAAACAGGGTCAATAGCCGCATTGAGCAGGGTGTTGATGCCGGTTTTAACAAGATTGAAGAAGGCGTAGGCAGTCTGTTCAAAAAGAAGAATGGAGCTAATGGCGGGGAAGAGGAAGCAGAAGACGATGAAGTGGCTTCCTCAGGATCAGATTCCGGAACCGATGAATCGGATAATGAGGAGAAGGAAGAAGCTCCTGTACCACAAAAACAGAAACTTGAAAGTGAAACGCAATACGATTTCGTTCCGGGCGACAATATTCTCTATTTCGAGGATTTCAGTCAGGATGCTGTTGGTGATTTCCCTGCACTATGGACCTCTAACGGAGGAGGAGAGGTAAAGACAGTAAATATTGCTCCCGGAAAGTGGTTCCATCTGAACGGGGAGGATGCGGTTTATTGCTTTTCCCGATCGATAGGTCTGCCTGATAATTTTATTATTGAATTCGACATCATTCCCGATGACGAATATGATTACGGGATCACACTTACTTTTTATGAGGAAGATCCAGAAGATCCAAAGGAGATCAATGACGACCTGTATCCCGGTAAAAGCGGCCTTCATATCAAAGTTAAAAAAGATGGATGGGAAACGAAGGGTTATACCAATAATCCGGAAGGCGACTGGATCAACGGACAGGCGTCAAAGAGTCCTGTAGGCACTGAAGAGGTCAATCACGTTATAATCTGGATTCAAAAACGGAGAGTAAGGATTTACCATCAGGGGGCGAAGGCTCTCGATGTACCCACCAACATCTATGCTCACACGAAATTCAACAGGTTCCTCTTCTCAGGGTGGGATTCGAATTCATGGCCGATGATATCCAACCTTAAGATCACCACGGCAGCCCCTGATACAAGAAGCAAGCTTATCACCGAGGGCAGGCTTACAACCTATGGAATAACCTTTGATTCAGGCAAAGCCAGCATCAAGCCTGAATCATACGGCACACTGAATGATATTGCCACTGTCCTGAAGGAAAATCCGGGTGTGAGTGTGAAGATTGTGGGTCATACCGACAGTGATGGCGATGACGCACTCAATCTCGACCTTTCGAGGCGCAGGGCCGAGTCGGTAAAGAATGAGCTGGTTTCAAAATTCGGGCTTGATGCATTGAGGATTCAGACCGAAGGCGCCGGCGAAAGCAAGCCTGTTGCTCCCAACGACAGTCCTGTCAGCAAAGCTATGAACCGCAGGGTTGAGTTTATTAAACTTTAGGGTCAGGAAGATCTCCGGAAAAACCGGATCCTTTATTTTACTATCTCAAGAAGTTCGACCTCAAAAATGAGGGTTGAAAATGGTTTTATCACATTGCCCGCTCCCTGGGCGCCGTAGCCAAGTTTTTCAGGTATGTAAAAGATGTATTTTGCGCCCGGCTGCATCAGCTGCAGGCCCTCTGTCCATCCGGCAATTACGCCTGAAAGAGGAAATTCTGCAGGGGCGTTCCTTTTAATCGAAGAATCGAATTCCGTTCCGTCGATAAGTCTCCCAGTATAATGGACCTTAACAGTGCTTTGCCTGGTCGGATAGGCGCCTGATCCGGGATTCAGTATCTCGAACTGCAGGCCGCTTGCCGTTGTCTTCACCTCTGGTCTGAGGCCGTTTTTTTCAAGGAAAGCTTCATTGCCGGCAATATACTCCCTGTATTTCTCCCTTTCCAGTTCAGCCTGACGTGCCTGCATCTCATTTACATAGGCCATGACGATGCTCCTGGCCATTTCGTCCGTCATAAGTTGTTTTCCCTCCCGGTAGTCTTTCATTGCCAATGCAAAGATCTCAGGATCAGGATCGATATTCTGTCTTTTGAGTGAACCGTAGTTCAGTATTGAAAGCGCGTAGGACAGGGAATCCTCCTTAGTTACAAGTTTCTTACCCGTGGCAGTGCCTGAGATGACAGAGGATTCCTGGGCTGACATGCTGCTCACAACAATCACTGAAAGGAAAGCCGTGAATAACAATTGAAATATCTTCATAATTTTTTCCTGCAAAAATATAAAAAAGAAGGTTCCCGCGCGAATACTTCATTCCGGGGAACCAGCTTTTTAAAACGGTCTGTATGGTAAGGATGTATCCTTATAACAAGTCTGTTACTGTGAACACAATAGAATCACCATCCTGAATATCTTCCGGGATGACTTCTCAGTTCAAAGTGAGGCATCATCCTTCTCCTTCAGCCTATTTGAACAGAAGCGGTGCGAATGTATTGAGGTAGATCCTCCAGTTAACCCAGGTATGGCCTCCCGAATTCACGTAGAATGTATGCTTCATTCCAAGCCGCGTAAGAGTGGCATCGAGTGACCTGGCCGATTCGATAAGGAAATCGGAGTCGCCGCAAGCTATCCAGTAGAGTTTGTATCCTGCTTTTTTCACTGCCCTGAACTCCGCGTCATATCTTGCCCTGTTCTCGTCGTTAACACGGATTCCCATACTCAGAGGGCAGATATACTGGAAAAAGCCCGGGTAGAGGTTTGTACAGCTGATGGTGTGTCCTCCTCCCATCGAAAGCCCTGCTATTGCCCTCGATGAAGGCTTAGCTATTACCCTGAAGTGTTTCTCGACATATGGCACTATATCCTTAACAATACTGTTTACATAGGCATTTGCCATATTGGGATTGGCCCGGTCGACAGGTTTCTCGGGGATCATTGCTGTCCTTGCTGCCTGCTGGCCGGGATTACCGTTTGGCATAACTACCAGCATAGGCTTTGCGAGTTTCTTTTCAATAAGATTATCCATTATCTGGCAGGTCCGGCCCATGGTGCTCCATGCATCTTCATCGCCCCCCGCGCCATGCAGAAGATAGAGGACCGGATACTTTGTAGTGCCAGTCTCGTATCCGTAAGGAGTATAGACAAACATTCTGCGGTTCAGGCCAAGGGTGGGAGAGTCGTACCATACCTGAAGGAGATTGCCACGTTTTCCTGCTTCGAAATAATTTGCGGTAAGGTCGCCCGGAACTAGAAGAACACTCAGATAGCGTGTTCCGTCCCTTTGCATCAGAACGTTATTGGGGTCGGTTGACGAAAGTCCGTCGACGATGAAATTGTAGGTATAAAGTTCAGGTGAAGGAGTTGGAATGGTAACCGCCCAGAGGCCTTCTTCATTCATCTTCATTTCGGCAGAGGAGCCGAAGCCGGTCATCCATGAGCCGAACAGCTTTACCGTGTCGGCATAGGGTGCCGAAATCCTGAAGGTGACTTCCCCTCCGTTAATCTCGGGGGATATAACAGGACGGCGCCCTGCAAAATTTGCGAGTTCCTGGCTGAAAAGGCCTGCAAAGGTCATCAGGGATATAAGTGATAGAAGCAATTTCTTTTTCATAGTGTTTTTCTTAAACTTGTTATTTTGATAATTATGCCTTTCCCGGCCTGACTACCTGAACAAAAGCTTTGCAAAGGTATTGAGGTAGATTCTCCAGTTCGACCAGGTATGGCCACCGCCTGAAACGAAAAAGGTGTGGTCCATTCCGTTGCGGGTAAGAGCCTCGTCAAGTTTTTTGGCTCCCTCGAATGTGAAGTCCTCGTTTCCGCACCCGATCCAGTAAAGCTTGTATCCTGCCTTTTTAATTCCCTGAAGCTTTGAATCGATATCGGTCTGGTCGTCACGGATTCCCATGCTGAGAGGAAGGATCCAACCGAATGTCCCGGGATATTCATTTGTGACGCTCAGTGTATGGCCGCCGCCCATCGAGAGGCCGGAAACAGCCCTTGCTTCGGGACTGGCAATAGCACGGTAATTCTTTTCAACATAGGGAATGATATCCTTTACGATGCTATGGATATAGAGATTGGCGAACTTCGGGTCCCTCCTGTCGTAGGTAGTCTCGGGAAGGAGGGAAGTCTTTGCAGCCTCCTGTCCGGGATTACCGTTCGGCATGACACAGATCATAGGCACTGCCAGTTTCTTCTCTATGAGGTTGTCGAGGATCTGGCAGGCTCTTCCCATGTTCACCCATGCATCCTCGTCACCACCTCCTCCGTGAAGCAGGTAAAGAACGGGGTATTTCTGAGTGCCCGAATCATATCCGTAGGGAGTGTAGATGAACATACGGCGGCTTTTTCCAATAACCGGCGAATCGTACCATACCTTGTTCAGATTACCTCTCTGATTTGCCTCGAAATAGTTCTCCGTCAGCTCGCCCGGTACAAGCAGGACGCTCAGGTACCTGGTTCCGTCTCTCTGGAGGAAGATATTGTTCACGTCATTTACGGCAAACCCGTCGACGATGAAATTGTAAGTGTACAGCTCGGGTTCGGGTTTTGGAATGGTTAAGACCCAGAGGCCGGCAGTGTCCTTGTTCATGTTCAGGGATGAGTCGAAACTTCTCATCCAGGAACCATATATCCTGACAAGCTTGGCCTGAGGGGAGCGTATCCTGAAGGTGACTGTTTTCTCTCCGATCTCCGGAGAAACGATGGGTGTACGNNGTGTCCGGAGAAACGATGGGTGTACGTCTGAAGTTTGCAAGCTCCTGTGAGAAAGAGCATACTAAAAACGACAGACAGATGATTGAAAGGAGCAGTTTCTTTTTCATTTAGTGTTTTCTTGTATTCTACATGAAGAAATTACGCAATCTCCTAAAATTAGGACATTTTTATCTTACCCTGCAATATTTAACATTATTTATGAGAAGACATTGCAGCCAGGCCAGCTGGCCGCGACGAGCCTTTTGCTTTCGTTCAGAGCCTTGCGGCAACCTTTTTAAACGGGGCAAGAAGAGTGTTCCATGGGATCTCAGAGAGGACCATAAGCACCAGGATTTCGGGAGAGAAATACGAAACGGCCAGAACGATGGCTAATCCGTTGTTCATATAAGCTGCGCCGATTGCCACGGCGATCCTGTTCTCCTTACCCTTCACCGGGCATATTACGTAACCGATTATATGGAGGAGGATAAAAACCACGTAAAGAACCGCGAGCTTCCATATCACACCTGCCGGGTTTCCCAGGATAACTTCCCTCTGTGAGGAAATTGTAATGTAAACGAATGAAAAAAGGATCAGGACATTCAGGGAGGTGAAAAGATGCTGTGTTTTTTCAACTGTCCGTGGCAGAATTCTCTTTACAAACTGTGAAATTATCATCGGGACAAAGACCAGAATGGCAATATCCCTGAGTATAAGGAGCTTGTCGATTGAGACCGTCCCTGCATCAACAAGCCAGAAGAGCATTGGAACGGTAAAGGGAGCAAGAAGCTGGGTCGCTATGACAAGGCTCATTGAAAGGGAGATGTTTCCCTTTGCGATATCTGTCAGGACCGGAGAAGATACTCCTGCAGGCATTGCCGTGAGGAGCAGGATGGCCATTGCAAGTTCGGTATCGATCAGGCGGAAAGGGAAGTAGAAGAGAAGAGGGATGGCAATCATGAAGACGAAGCTTATCCAGGCCATCATCTTGAAATTCTTCATGTTTTCAATAATCTCAAGAGCATCGATCTTCAGGTATGCTAGAAACAACATCATCCCGAGGAGCAGCTTGGGAACAATGGGGGAGGCATCTATATCTGCCATGGGCCACAGACCCAGGAGGATGCCTGCAACAAGAACGGCCCAGAAATGTTTTTCTATAAACCCTGTTATGATCTTCATATATAAGCCTCAGCGTGGGTAAAAACAGGAACAAGTCCGCCGGCAAATATCATTAATTTTGTGTTTCGGGGCTCAATAATGAAGAATTTTTTCCCGTGAGACAATCAGGAGATCCTTGCCATGCCCCGGCATCAGTTTTCATTTGATCATTATAAGGCTTAAATTTGATCCGTTCCGGCATGGAACAAATAAAGAGATAATTGCATTAACAATTAAAATCAGGAACCAGAATGAAGATAGTCGTACTTGACGGATATACACTTAATCCGGGTGATCTGAGCTGGGATGAGATAGCCGGTCTTGGCGAGCTTAGGGTCTATGACAGGACACCGCCCGAACTCGTTGCCGAACGTACAGAAGGCGCCGCAATAGTTCTTACTAACAAGGTAATTCTTGACGGCCCGCTTCTCAGGTCGCTTCCGGAGTTAAGGTATATAGGAGTTATGGCAACGGGTTACAATGTTATTGATACCGCTGAAGCTGACCGTCTGGGAATTATTGTTACAAACATACCTGCTTACGGTACAAACTCGGTTGCCCAGCTGACCTTTGCCCTTATCCTGAGCCTGTGCAACAATGTGATGAGGCATAGCGATGAGGTCATGAAGGGCAGGTGGTCAGAATCGAAAGACTTTACCTTCCGCGATTATCCGCTTACAGAGCTTTCGGGAAAAACACTGGGGATAATAGGTTTCGGAAGCATAGGCAAAAAGGTTTGTGAAATAGCAATGGCCTTCGGGATGAATGTTATAGCGACATCAAGATCGCGGACCGGAGGGCCCCCCCTGCCGGGTTTTGAATGGGCGGGGCTTCAGGAACTTCTCTCACGTTCGGATATTGTTACGATACATTGCCCGCTGACGCCTGAGAATGCCGGAATGATAAATATCGATAATCTCAGGCTTATGAAAAGGAGTTCTTTCCTTATAAATACGGCAAGGGGGCCGCTGATTGCAGAGAAGGATCTCGCCGATGCCCTTAACCAGGGAATTATTGCCGGAGCGGGTCTGGATGTGCTGTCGGTTGAACCTCCGCCTCCGGATAATCCACTGCTCAGGGCAAAGAATTGCATAATTACCCCTCATATTGCCTGGGCTACACTTGAATCGAGGAAAAGGCTGATGCATATTGCCGCGGGCAACATAAGTGCATTTCTTGATGGCAAAGCGATCAATGTGGTAAACAAACCCCTCTCCTGATTTAATTTATGTCTACCTTTAATACCGGTAAGATCAGGGCACATTTGCCGGAAAACTGTAAAACAGACATGCAATGGTAATAGGAATCGACATAGGAAGCACTACCACCAAAGTGGCAGCAGTAGGCGAAGGTACATCCATAATAAAGGTCAGGACAAAGGCAGTTGATGCCATCACATCGGCGACAGGAGCTTTCGGGAAACTTCTCGTGGAAAACCATCTTTCGTTGTCGGGCATTGATAAGATTAATATCACCGGAGCAGGTTCATCGAAGATCACCGACAATCTTTTCGGGATCAGTACCAGAAGGATAGATGAGATGATTGCCATTGGCACAGGGGGAAGATATCTTTCGGGAAAGGACAGGATAATAATTTCGAATATCGGAACGGGAACAGCCATTATCGAGGTGAGCGGCGACAGGATAACCCATCTGGGAGGAACCGGTGTCGGCGGCGGCACAATGACCGGACTGGCCAGGGAACTGCTGAAGACTTCGGAGTTCGACACGATAATGAACTATGCTTCAAAGGGAGATGTCCGGAATGTCGACCTTCATATCGGCGACATTGCGGAAACCAACATAGGATTCCTCAACAGGGAGTATACGGCATCAAATTTCGGCAAGATGCTCGACACTGCAACAAGGGAGGATATTGCCGCAGGGATAGTAAACCTTACTTATCAGGTTATCGGTATGGTGTCGGTTTTTGCGGCAAAGAGCAAGAACAACGGAACCGTTGTCGTTACCGGCAACGGGAGCAACAATCCTCTCGGCCAGAAAATCCTTGAAGAGATAAGCAGAATGTACAATATTGCCTTTGAATTTCCGGAGGACGCGGAATATGCCACGGCTATCGGAGCCGCCCTGTCGTCCTAATCAGTTGCAGCAGGAACGGAAGATCCCTGGCTGAGAGGCCTGGTTCCATCCCTGAAGAACACCTCAATTTCAGCATTGCATTTTGCGATATCTATCTTTTTGATCCTTACTTTCTCGACATTGAGCCCTGTGCTTGCAGCAAGATCGGCCAGGAGCTCTTTTTTTAACTCCGGATTCAGAAGGTTGAGCTTGTTATAAATGATCGTAACAGGTGTAAGAAAATTCTTTTTCAGGAATATCTCAAGAAGCATTGCAGAGATGATTATTACTGAGTTCACTATCAAAGCTCCTATAACCGGGGGTGGAAGGTTTGCCTGAGAGTTGATGACGGAGATCCCGATAACGGTAAAGATATAGGTCATATCCTTTGCCGTGTAGTTTACAGTACGGAAACGAAGTATTGCAAAAACCGCGAAAAGTCCGAGAGCCATTCCGAGCTGTATGTTTACATTCATCAGAAGGGAACAGAGAAGGAAAATAATTATTCCCATAAGGAAGAAGGAGAAGACATATTCCTCCTTTCGTTCAAATCTGTAATAAATAAGCCTTATCAGAACAAATTGAACGACAAGGTTGAATGCGAACCTGAACAGGATACCGGTTGAGGTATCGGTCGCCGAAATAGCTTCTAATGACATACAATACTATGTTAATTGTTAAAATTTGACCAGAACGAAGTTATAAACAATCAGCTTGCCGCCACAATACTTTGAATATTTTTTTCAGTTCTGTAAAAAGACAAATTATTTGGAAGCGGACTTTCAATAATACCTCAAATCTTTCTGCGATAACTTCAAATTTGCAAATACAAGCCATACTTACTTACCTGGAATGTTTTGATGAGGGAAATTCTATGAAATATGGTGGAAATACATTGAAACACGGTAGAAATTTGTTGCGGCACAGAAAGATATATAACTGGCATAGAAAACATTAGAATATATATTGTAATACGATAAATATTTATTGTAACACAATAAAAAATTTACCCGGCACAATAATAAAAATGTAATTATTCTTACGATAATGGATCTCTGTCAGTGCCGGCAGATGTACCTTACGCATGTCTGCTTTTTTGTTTTTGGAATAAAAATCCGGATCTGCCCTCATGCTTTTGTCCGATATTCTTAAATTTAGGCCTTAAGGAAACTTATCAGATCCCCTGACGGGTATGGCGATACGGAGCAAAATGAAAGGATTACCGGATTTCTTTTATTTAGCCGGGTTCAGTATGAGTCAGGGAATCATATCAGGTTGTATTAGACTTAAATAACAGGATAAATGAAAGTAACAGTGAATGACATTCTTCTTGAGCTTTATGAGGGAGCGAAAGTAAAAGATGCCGTACTGAAGTACTATACTCATACAGGAAAGAGGCTTCGGGGAAGGTTCCCTCATGTTGAGGATGGTTACGGGAACACAGTGTCGCCCGACGGCGAACTTACAGGCGGCAATGTTCTTTTCACCGGCAGGAGGCAAAGGAAGAGGTCTTTTCCGGGGAAGGCGTCTGTTATTCTGGCGGCAGTGATTCTTCTCGCTTCATGCAGCACGGGAAGGAAAGCAGTCACAGGCACTTCGGGCGAAAGGCAGGCAGTGATCTTCGCGGTGAACGACATTCATGCCACGATCGACAATTTTCCAAAGCTCGCGTGGATCGTCGACAGTCTGGAAACCCTTTATCCCGATATGCTTCTTGTTGCCGCGGGAGACAATCAGACCGGCAATCCGGTCAATGACCAGTATCCCGAGAAAGGATTGCCTGTCATTGAACTCATGAATGCCACGGGTTTCGATCTGAGCGCAACCGGGAACCACGAATTCGACACGCGTCCCGCGGGATTCAGCAATCTTGCACGTAAGGCGGATTTCAGCTTTATCTGTGCGAATGTTAAGGCGGATGACTCTCTTGACATTAACATCGAACCATACAAGATAATCACTATGCCCAATGGGTTGAAAATTGCTTTTCTCGGGCTTCTGCACATTAATCTGAACGGTATTCCCGATTCTCATCCCGACAATGTAAAAGGCTTTACCTTCCGTTCTCCCTTTGAGGCAGCTCCTGAATACATGTGGCTGAAGGATCAGAGCGACATTTTCATTGCCCTCACGCACCTTGGTTTCGAGAACGACGTGAAGCTGGCTGAAACAATGCCTCCGGGAATTGACCTTATAATCGGGGGGCATTCCCATACCAGGGTGGAAAAAGAACAGATCCATAACGGAATCCTCATTACCCAGGCCGAAAACAAACTCAAATACGGCACTCTTATCTTTCTTACAGTTAAAAGTGACGGGACACTTGAAAGGAGCATGAAGCTAATCGATATAAGGAATTCAGCCAAAGAGAAGCCTGCCATACGGGCCATGGTCGACAAGTACAACGACAATCAGGCCCTGAAGGAAGTTATTTCGACAGCAGCCAGTGACTTTTCTTCATATGAGGAGCTGGGATACCTGATGGCTGACGCGCAGCGCGATGCTGCCGGGGCAGATATTGCCCTGGTGAATCCCGGCGGTGTACGTCTGGATCGTTTGAGTAAAGGTCCGGTCACTATCATGAATGTCTATCAGCTTGATCCCTTCGGCAATGAGCTTGTTGTCACGAGGCTCAGCGGCAGGGAGATCAGGTCGCTGATGTTCGCGGCTTTTCCCGTTGACGACAGGGCTCCGGTCTATCCTTCAGGACTAAAGACGGAGCTGAGGCTTGATGCAGAAGGCAACCTTTCTGACATTGTACTTCTCACCGAAAGCGGAGAACCTGTCGATCCTGAAAAGGTTTACACGGTTGCCATGAACAATTACATGACACAGGTTTACAAATACGAGCACACCGATCCGGGCCAGTCGCTTTTCTTCGAAACGGCTGTCGCGCTGATCAACTACCTGAAGAAGAATCCTGACTTAAGAAGCTACAGGGGCGAAAAACGAGTTAAGGTCACAGGGGCTGAATGACTTTAAGCAGTTCCCTTATTCTGAAATAAATTTGACTTCCCCTCCGGCAGGATGTAAATTTATATCAGTAATCCTTAATTCAAACAAAATGAAAAAATTAGCGTTTTTTCTGGTTCCTCTGGCAGCTTTAATCATAAGCTACAGATCCTACGGGCAGGTTCCGACAGTAAAGGATGAACTCGCCAAAGCTCAGGCCCTGGCAAAACAGGGAAATACAGTAGAGGCATCAGCCGTCTACACGGATATAATGGGAAAATATCCGAATAACAGGGATGCAGTACAAGGCTGGCTGATATTAAACATGAAGAGGAGTCCCACAGGAGAAGAGGAAGCCATAAAACACCTTGAAGAACTTGAAAAAACATATCCGGACAATACAGGGATCATGTTTTTTAAAGCATTCATACAGGCTGAATACAATCATTCTGATGAGGCGCTGGCCACTATTGATAAGCTGATAAGCATCCAGCCCGACACGGCTCTGAACTATATACTTAAGGGGCAGCTTCTGGAATCCGTTAACAGAGATGAGGAAGCGTTGGAAGCCCTGAACAGGTCAACGATGCTTGATCCAAAGAATTCGGATGCCTGGCAGATCCGGGCAGGTCTTCTTCTTAAGGCAAAAAGATATGATGATGCCATACTTTCATATGACAGGGCAATTCAGCTTGTTCCGGGCCAGCCCGTATTTCTCTACAACAGAGGTTGTGCATATTGTCTGAAGGGGGATTTTGAAAATGCGCTTGCTGATCTCGGGAAAGCGATATCAATCAATCCCCGTTTCAAATCAAGTGCGGTCAGTGATGAAGATTACAAAAGTCTTTGGGAAAATGAGGATTTTAAGAAGCTGACATCACAGTAAGCCGAAAAGAACCAGATAGGTTTTTTCTTTCACTTTTATTCAACGTAACCTATGATGCTAATTTTTATTTATGAAGGTGGTTGGTGAAAGGATAGGTGAATACTCAGGAGCTGCTTATCAGCAGGAGACTACACAGGATGGAATTCTGGTTACCATTTCAAGGAAGTAGGACGGATGGATTAACTGCATTTACAAGTAACGAAGTAGTACCGGACTTTTCACTGATCCGGGTCCCTGCTGCCGAGAAGGCGCTTCTCCTTTTCCAGCAGCTGCTCGTGACTTTCTGCATAATCAGGATTGGGGATTATGACTTCGAGCGGACAGACTCTGACACATTGAGGTTCGTCAAAAGCACCCACGCATTCAGTACACAGGTCAGGATCAATAACATAGACGGGAGTGCTTTCAAGAATTGCATTATTGGGGCACTCCTCGATGCATATGCCGCATGCCATGCATTCGGCGCCAATCATTAAAGCCATTATTCACCTCCTTTTTATGATTTTAATGCCATAAGGATTCATTTGCGAACAACCCAACCAACCCTATCTGATAATCAATCTTAATATAAGCACTTTTCGCAACATATACAATTAATTTCCTGACTTCTGATGGTCACTATATTTAGTCTGTATGAAATTTTATATTACTGGCTATGAGTATTATATAATATTAATTTTTAATATTTACCGTGCTAACGCCTCTTTTTGCTTTATCCCGGGTTGGAAAAATCAGGACTACAGGGAAAAACCTTATCTGCTTTGGGTTATTTAACCACGGGTAACACGGAGCACACGGGTTATTCGCGGATTGTCTCAAAAAAACCCGTGTTCTTATCTGTGAAATCCGTGGAATCCGTGGTTAATCTAGCCCTCCGATGCGGAGAAAATTTTACTAATCACCGCACGATACGCGGAGAATATTTTTAATTGCGGAGATTAATTTATATATTTACCGCAAATATTGCGGAGGATGAAAAGTTATATTTACCAGCAATCTGACTGGCCGAAGTTTAAATGGGACAGCGAGTCCATTTTATTGCCACATTCTAATGTCAGACACTTGCAGGGGAAGCTGGTAGGAAAGATGGAAGCTTTGGGATTTAGGCTTAGAAATGAGGCTGTTTTGGAAACCCTGACAACTGAAGTAATTAAAACATCAGAAATTGAAGGTCAGATTCTGGACCTTAACCAGGTTCGATCCTCAATAGCCAGAAGGTTAGGAATTGAGGCATCCGGACTTGTACCATCTGATCAGAATGTAGACGGAGTAGTGGAAATGATGTTAGACGCCACCCAGAACTATAAAAAGACATTAACAACAGATAGATTATTTGGATGGCATTCAGCGTTGTTTCCTTCAGGTCGAAGTGGTATGTATAAAATAATTGCTGGCAAGAGGAGAGATGATTCAACTGGTCCTATGCAGGTTGTTTCAGGTGCTTTGGGAAAAGAGAAAGTACATTTTGAAGCTCCACCTGCAGGAGAGATCAGAAAAGAAATGAAATCATTTATTTCATGGTTTAATAAAGAAACTGACCAGGATTTAATAATAAAATCTGCTATATCTCATCTGTGGTTTATTACAATACATCCCTTTGAAGATGGCAACGGCAGAATTGCACGTGCCTTATCAGAAATGTTACTTACCAGATCAGACGAAACCCCTCAGCGGTTTTATAGTATGTCTTCACAGATAAGAGCCGGGAGAAAAGACTATTATAACATTCTTGAGAAAACTCAGAAAGGGACTCTTGATATAACTGAATGGTTAGTATGGTATTTAAAATGCCTGACAGATGCTCTTAATTCGTCGGAAAAGATTCTTTCAAAAGTTCTCTGTAAGCACAAGTTTTGGATGAAACATTCTTCCGAAACTCTTAACAGCAGACAAATCCTGCTGATAAACAAATTATTAGACAACTTTATTGGTCAACTGACAACTTCAAAGTGGGCAAAAATTGCGAAATGTTCTCAGGATACTGCACTCAGAGATATTCAAGACCTCATAAGTAAGAACATTGTCCAAAAAAATCCTTCGGGTGGACGAAGCACAAGCTATAATCTTGTTACCATAAAACTAAAACAGCCCGGCAGCTAACATGGACAATGCCAGGGGTAAGTTGTTTGACACGTTTTTTGCTTTCCTGACTGCCGCAGGCAGTCAGGCAGGTGCTCCTGCTGTGGTGATGGGATACATTAAAGTATAAATTTTCAAATGAGGTCATTCAATACCCCCGCTTACTTTGCCGAAAATTGTCTGCTGCTCGCGGGCGGCTCGCGCCAGACGATAAATTAATGATGTTGTTATTTTATTCCTTTGACAATATTCTGTTTTTAAAAATAGACAGAATCAGGTCATTATTTAACTTAAATAATTGATATAAAAGACATTAAAATTGAGAATATTAGGTATAATTCAGTATATCAATATGATACGTGCTGTAAAATGCCAAATAAGGCCATTTCTAGCCCTTCTGAGACACGATCTCCCATTCAGTGGCATCTTACTATTACTTCGACCTGGAAAGTCGTAATTCGTTTTATATCAATAAAATATAGCACATTAGAATTTTACAGCATTAAACAACGCATCGACTATCTGTATTATATACTCCTCTTTACAACTTTTTTAAGTATTTCCGACAAATCCTCTTCCCATTATCCCGGATATTGCTTAATTTTCGTAGGATAAATGATTAGTGAGGTCAGACAACAAAGGAACAAAGAGGGATCTTGGGAACGAGGATTGCATATTTCTTGTGACTGACGGGGCTTTGCAATTTATTGACGGAACATAGAAGTTCTCATACTTAATTCTATTTATCAGATTTTGGTTTACACGTTAATTTTCCTAGCACTAAAAACAAGTTAGGCCCAATATTGAATTATTTTATGCATTGTTCAAATATTAGGGGACCTTAATTAACCATTCGATAAAAAATTATCTTCCTTGTACCCTCTATTTTCTATTAATCTTAAAAAATTCAAAACCTTTCTTAATTACAATTTTTATCATGAAGAATTTGATTTCCATATTATTATTAGTCTGCTTTTATTTTCCTTTGAAAGGTCAGCTTCCGAGTTCATTTTCTTGGCGGACCAGACACGGAGATAAATATGATTATATTTCTAATGCAAAGGATCAATTAGTTCAAGGTCCTTGTGGCACTTTTGCAGCAGTGGCTGCAGTAGAAGCAATGTGCCAAATTTATTTTAATAATTACCAAATAGGATTATTTGATTTCTCTGAAGCTTATGTTTATAATCACGGTGATAATGGTTGTCCAGGTTTAGGATGTGAATCAGCAAATGCCTCTTCTGTTTTAGATTTCGCTAAAAGCTCTGGCACCACCGGATTGATTAACGATAATGCTTTTACATTTACATGGAGTAAAATTGGTCAAGAAAATTGTATATGGGATTGTAGTAGTTTAGGAACTCCAAACCAGCGTATTTTTGTCCCTAATATGAGTAGTTGGCAAATACCTCCTGATAGTATAAATACTGCGGATAAATTAAAAAAAGCTATTCTGGATTACGGCCCTATAATTATGCAAAATGGCTCCGGCTACAATAATGGATGTGCACTACATTCTACAGATCCGGACTGTAATCACGCCCATACAGTTCTATTTACAGGATGGGATGGTTCACAATGGGAAATAAAAGATAGCTGGCCTGATTCTGCATATATTGGGTTAAGAACATATGATGTATTCGAGTATCATCCAACATTTTATCGTGTTTATCCTGTAAATCCAAATAATAGTAATGATGTTTTGAGCTGTACAGGTAGTCAATCCGAATATTTCAGTAGAAAAGGATGGGACAAAGACGGTGATGGTTTTTACTCATGGGGATTAGAGTCCTATGGGAGACCTCCTAATTGTCCAGGACCAAATTTAATGGACTGGAATGATGGAGATTCAACAGTAATATTTAGGTCTGGAAATACAATATATGATACTCCAACAATTTCTGGTACTTCAGGTAAAGTATGTCTATCAGGGGGTAGTCAGTTTACTTTAAATGATGTTCCAGACGATTTTACTCCTAACTGGTATATTTCAAAGAACGCATATTGTTTTAACACATCTTCAGGCAGTGGTAGTTCTGTAACGTTGATTCCAAATTCCTCATGCGCTGGAAAAGAAAGTGAAATTACCTTTAGAATTACAGATGATAATGATGAGGAGGACGGATATGCAGAATATAAGAAAAGTTTTTATGTAAATTGCCCAAAGGAAAATTTAATGTCTTATTATGTGCTAGACTCTTATGGCAGTTCTCCACCAAAATATGGAGACACTTATTATCTTTGCCCATATACATACTATACTATTTACTTTAATGAAAACGATCCTGACTGTACAGTGACGGGATTAACTTGGGATCTTCCATCCGGATGGGCCAAAAATTATGAGTATAGTAACTATGTTTCAATATACACGAATGATACACCTGATGGATTTATGGAGATAAAAGGATATACAACGTGTTCACCATCAGTAAAAGCGATTCTCTTGAGTCCATATTTTGGTGCCGCTGAATGTGGCGGATACTTCCTTGCTTATCCTAACCCGGCCGGAAATTATGTAGACATTGATGTAGATAAAGCTAAATTAAATAATGAAAATATTGTTATTGATGATGAATGCCTCTTGTCAGTAATTGACCAGTCAGGAACAATAAAACTTAAAACCGAATTCAAAGGATTTCCTTACAGGATTGATACTACCAATCTTCCTAATGGATTGTATTATGTTAATATTGTTTATAAAGGTAAGACCTCCACGATCAGGTTAGTTATAAAACACTGACAGCTGATATTGAGATTATCCTTTTAAAGTCTTGGGTCGGTATGAAGAATCAGAATCTAAGTCACCTTAAATTTTTCAAATCATAGTTTACCGACAATAATACCATACCGGCCTTATAATAAGTTAGTTTAATATATGCATACTCTTATAAAATAGATAATTATGAATAGGACGATCGAATCCAGAGCAATATTAATGATCGCGATATCATCTTTGTTACTTGCAGGATGTGAGAAACACAGCGGCCTGCCTGTAGACGGTGACGGCAATGAATATGATACAGTTGTTATTGGGACACAAGTCTGGCTCGCTGAGGACCTGAAAACCACTAAATATAACAATGGAATATCTATTCCATTGGTAACCGACAATACTCAATGGGCTTCACTTTCATCTGCTGCATTTTGCTGGTATGATAATAATAAAAACTATAAAGAAAATTATGGCGCACTTTACAACCAATGGGCTGTAAATGTTAACTTTCTTTGCCCGTTAGGCTACCATGTTCCTGATGATGAAGAATGGAACACATTAATTGACTATCTGGGTGGGGAGGAAATTGCTGGTGCTAAATTAAAAGCAACAGGAACTCAGTTCTGGATAGATAATAATAGTCAAACAACAAATGAATCAGGATTTACTGCAATGCCTGGTGGTTCACGTAGTTCAAACGATGGTACATTTGCATCAATAGGATTGTGGGGTTCTTGGTGGAGTGCAACATCAGGGCATTTCATAAATATGTTCTGTGGTGCTAATTATGCAAACTTACATGGTTTGAGCCCTCGCTCAGGCTTTTCAGTAAGGTGTGTTAAAGATAATTGATCTAAGAATAAAACAATATAACCAATTAAAAATACTGTGCCTGATACGGACGGTTAATGAGCTTTTTATACTTTTTGCTTTTTCAACCCCCAAATTCCCTTTAACTTACAAAATACTATATATTTGTATATCAATCATATAAATTACCATTTAGATCACAACAGAGCCTTTATTTAGCGATTCTCAGACACTTTCTCAATACCAGTAATGCTTTCTATCTAAACAAAGCCAGAATGTCCTAAATCGCTCAAAAACAGACAAATATGGCATTTTAATAATATCTTATATATGTTATATAATTAGTAGTCAATAGATTAACCAATAATTATCATAAGCCTGGGACTTTGGGACCGGGCTTTTTTATTTCTGTTCATTAATAACCAATATCATATGAAAACACACGAACCAATAATCTCAGAAGTAAGCCTGATTTACAGCACGAAAGTTAAAGCATCGGAACGAGCTCAGATAAAATGCTCAAAAGATGCATTTGAAATCTTTATGAATAGCTGGAGCCTTGACACAATTGAACATGTTGAGGAATTCAAGCTATTACTGCTTAACAGATCCAAAAAAGTCCTTGGTATATCTTCACTATCCAAAGGAGGTACGGCAGGGACTGTTGTTGATGTAAAGTTGCTGTTGCAGTATTTTGTTAAGTGTAATGCAAATGCAATTATTATCTGCCTCAATCACCCAAGTGGCTATCTTCAACCAAGTGAATCAGACCTTAAGCTCACACAGAAAGTGAAGGAAGCTGCAATCCTGATGGATGTAAGCTTGCTGGACCACCTAATTTTAATTTCTAAGAATAGTTCTGTGATTTCCCGTACCCCCCAACGAAGAAAATAACGTTAGACTAAAAGAGCCATAAAGATTACAACCTCTTGATTTTTCAGCAGGTGGCAGGGTTATCTGCGATAAGTTTTATCATTGTGAGTGTGAGTGCGGGTGTGAGAAACAGAAAGAGTGAGGCCTTCGCTCTCACTCTCACTCTCACTCTTTTTTGTTGACCCACCTGGGCTCGAACCAGGACTCTGCGGAACCAAAATCCGACGTGTTACCAATTACACCATGGGTCAGTGTCCGGAAAAATTGTTCTGCAAAATTAGGAAAATTTTATTAATGGGATAACTCCCTGTCAGATTGTGTTGAAAACAAGGGTCTCATCCGGCATGCGGTCCATTCCTTTGGTTTCGACCACAAAGAAGGGACATTCGACAAGCGATTTGAGTATAAACCCTAGTTCGCACATGTCATCATCGCCGTGATCGTAGTACCAGATTATTTTGACGCTTTTAGCCAGGTTCTTCATCCCGGCAATAAGCTTAATTATGTTATAGATCCATTTTGTGGAACTTGTATTTATATATTCGAACCCCAGCTCTATTGTTGTCTTGCTGCCGTTAACGGCAGCATAGTTGCTGATCCAGTTGTAAACCGGACGATAAAACTCACCCGGATTCTCCGGGATCGAACGTCCGAGAATAAATATCCTTCCGGGTTCAAGCACAATTCTAGGGGTCCTTTTTGTAGGATCCGCTGTATATCGATTCAACTCTTCCATCTGCATTATTAACGCAGACAAGGGTTTTTTATTCTGTGGGAGATGTCAGAAAGCGGGATGCTAAGGTTTATCTGTTTCCGGCATTGCGGGAAAAGAGGGTGGGTTCCGGCTCTTCCCAGAGGGATGGATGCTCCTCGTCAAACCTTTTAAGGATGGCCTTCATAAGGGTTTCCCTCAGGAATTCCGACTTGCTTTTTACACGGTATCTGGTGCAGTAGATGCCGAGAGCCCTGGCTTCCCTGTTGTTAAGCATGACTGAGATCCTGTTCTCTCTCTTCAGTTGTTTTTCCTTATTTGGGATCCTCTTCAAAACCGCCCCTGATGAATTTGACCGCTAATTTAATCAAAGCCTCATCCCTTCAACTTTCAGATTTTTCAAGTTTTTAACACAAAGCAAAAAGCCAGCCTGTTAATGGCTGGCTTTCAGTTATATGCTATATTAAAAACTTTTATCCTGTTTTAAATCCCCATCCCTGTCACTATCTGCTGCGAAGCTTAGGTCCTGAAGTTAAGGAAACACTCCCGGATTACATTTATCCTAATTACAGCTAAAGTGCCAGGTCACTGAGAAGGCCTATGCTTTTCCTGCGCTGCCAAGCACATTGACTATCTTGTGCTTGTAAAGCTCCTTCAGTTTGTCGCGTGCCGGTCCGAGGTAGTTACGCGGGTCGAATTCACCCGGTTTTTCAACGAACACCTTGCGGATCGCTGCTGTCATTGCAAGACGGCCGTCGCTGTCGATATTGATCTTGCAGACAGCTGAAGCTGCTGCCCTGCGAAGCTGTTCCTCGGATACTCCCGCTGCATTTTCCATCTTTCCGCCGTACTGGTTGATCTCGGCAACAATGTCCTGAGGCACTGAAGATGCTCCATGAAGCACTATCGGGAAGCCGGGGATCCTTCTTTCACATTCTTCGAGGATGTCGAATCGCAGCGGAGGAGGAAGTTCGCCGGGTTTTACCTTGAACTTGAAAGCTCCGTGGGATGTTCCTATGGAGATTGCCAGTGAATCGACTCCTGTCTTTTTTACAAAGTCTTCCACCTCTTCAGGCCTTGTGTATGATGTGTGGTCTGACGATACCTCATCCTCGATTCCTGCCAGCACTCCAAGTTCACCCTCGACTGTCACATCGTACTGGTGGGCTAATTCCACAACCTGGCGTGTAAGCCTTACATTTTCCTCGTAAGGGAAATGGGAACCGTCTATCATCACCGACGAGAAGCCGGTCTCGATGCACGACTTGCAGGTCTCGAACGAATCGCCGTGGTCGAGATGCAAAACGATCGGTATGGCATAGCCAAGTTCTTTGGCATATTCCACTGCTCCTTTTGCCAGGTACTGCAGGAGGGTCTGGTTGGCATATTTCCGGGCTCCCTTGGAAACCTGAAGGATTACCGGTGATTTTGTTTCAACACAGGCGCTTATGATGGCCTGGAGCTGCTCAAGGTTGTTGAAGTTGAATGCAGGAATGGCATATCCGCCTTTTACTGCTTCTTTGAATAATTCTCTTGAATTTACTAATCCTAATTCTTTATAGTGAAGCATAACTAATTGATTTTATTACCGGCGGTGAAGTTAATTATTTTACCCGGAGAGAAAAAAATAATCCCGAAAAAATACGGATTGTCAAATTTCACTGATCTGAACATGTCATTTAAACCTAATTGCTTATCTTCGTAACCTTAATTAAAAAAGCCTGATCCCGGGTGCAGGCATGGGCTTTGCAAGACCCCGGGAAAATCAGGATCTGTAATATATATGTCGAATTATCCCTTATTAATAACCACCAGGACCGCGATGAAAAAAATCCTTCCTTTCATTTTCGCATCGATTTTTCTATTCCCGCTTGGGGCAGCTGCACAGCAGAAGGTATGGTCGCTGGAAGAATGCATCATCTATGCAATTGACCACAACATCCAGGTCAAACAGCAGACAATCCAGACAAAGGTGCAGAAGAATGCCCTCAACCAGTCGAAGCTCGATCTTCTTCCTGCGCTTAACGGACAGGTTTCGCACGATTATTCTTTCGGGCGGGCCCTCGACCAGAACACGTACACTTTCTATAACCAGACTGTACAGCAGGACTATTTCTATTTCGGGGGACGGACAAATGTGTTCAGCGGAATGCAGAACATCAACACCATTCAGAAGTACAAATATGAGCTTCTTGCAGGAGAGCAGGATCTGAGGCGCATCCGCGACAATGTTTCGCTGAGCGTGGCCATGGCATATCTTCAGATCCTTCTCAACAGGGAACTTGTTA
>MTKZ01002620.1_pt1 | contig 98016 bp, 106 predicted proteins | sample 1042781 | NCBI WGS metagenome assembly MTKZ01 (sample SAMN06212207, study PRJNA360539) | anaerobic digester metagenome | biome: Wastewater treatment plant; material: sludge; isolation source: anaerobic digester fed with sludge from wastewater treatment plant | place: Denmark: WWTP Viborg ... | reverse complement strand
GTGCACCGAACCCATAGCCTTGCCCAGCGTCTTGCCCAGGATAAACGGCATGGCTTTCATCGCCTTGGGCTCCGTCATGACATACTCCATCAGGGCCTTGACATAGGCCGCGCGGTCGGAGCAGGCCGCCTGGTGAAGACTTTCGGGAATCGGGGGGATCAGCCCCAGCTTGTCAGCGAGGCGCAGGTGAATTTCACCCAGCTCCAGTTGCTCCCCGTCCGGCTCGATAATGGGCTTGCGCATCTGAAAGTGAATGCCCGGATAGGTCATGGGAAAGAACGTCCCGTCCCAGGATTCATAGCCGGACCGCGAGGGCAGCACGTAATGGGAAAGGGCGACTGTCTCCGTCATGGCCATTTCCGCCGTAACCAGCAAATCCAGCCGCGCGAAAGCTTTCTCGTACGCCGTGGTGTCCGCATAGGACCGCAGGGGGTTCGAACCGGCCACCAGAACCGCCCGCAACCGTTCCGGGTGATCGGAAAGAATCTCCTCCGGCATGACGTTCGGCGGGAAAACGCCGCAAACGGGGAAGGAATTCGTGGTCATCGTGCGCCAGATTTTGGGATTCCTTTCGTCGGTATGCGATCCGATCGGCATTATGTGACCGTGAATGACATTGCCGCCGGGAACGCAGATCCTGCCGCAGATTGCCTGTAGAATCACGATCAGGTAGGAGTTCAACGCGCTGTGGCGTCCCATGTAGATGCCCAGATCGTAACGCAGCGATGACTTACGGGTAGCGTAGGCTTTGGCGACTTCGCGGACCCGGTCAAAATCCAGCTCGCAGGTTTGGAGAGCGGCACAGACGTCGAAATCCCGGAAATGCGGCCGAACGTGCTCGAACCCTGATGTGTGATTTTCCAGATAGGTTTTGTTTTCCCATCCTTCCGAGAGGATGAAGGAAATCATCGCCTTGAGGAGCAGGGCGTCCGTGCCAGGGCGGATCTGCAAATGGATGTCGGCAATCTTCGCGGTTTCGGAAACCCGGGGATCGACCACGATCAGCAGCTTGTCCGGATCCCTGGCGATGCTCTGGAGCCGACGAGGCGCCTGGGGAATCTGGTGGCTCTGCATGCCGTTCCACCCCAGAATGAGCAGGACATCTGTGTTCTTCACGTCCGGCTGATCGTGCAGGTACTGGCGCCCGTATGTGCGCCCGATCACCCAGAAGGCGCCGGCGAATTCCTGGGCGAGGGCGCCATAATGATACTGGGAACCCAGCCCCCGCATGAGGCGAATGCCGAAGGCCGCCTCGAAATGGCCGCCCTGCATGCTTGCGCCCATGTAGGCAAACGAGTGCGGGCCGTACCGGCCGAGGACGGCTTTCAGTTTGGCCGCGATTTCATCGATGGCCTGGTCCCATGAAATGCGCTCAAAACCGCTGCCGACCTTCTTCAAAGGGTACTTCAAACGATCGGCGTTGTGCTGGTGATAGGCCACGTTCATGCCCTTGCGGCAGAAATAGCCCTCGCTCTTGACATTGGACTTGTCCGGCTTCACCCGAACGATGCGATTGCCTTCCACCTCGATTTCGAGGCCGCAGTTCTGCGCGCAGAGGACGCACCCGGTCTTGTGAGTCGTTCCCAAAGCTATGTTCTCCTTTCTTTGCATGCCGTTCATTCGGCCGTTAATCCTGATTTTCCCGATCGCGGAGCTTCCGGATCAGGGTGCGCAATTGCCTTTGCTCGCTTTTCGTCAATTTCCCCAGAAATTCCCGGTTGGCCTCGACGATCAGACGAACCGCTTCGGCACCCATGGCGCTCCCCCGCTCCGTGAGGTGAATATGAATGGAGCGACGGTCCGCGGGATTCGCACGGCGTTCAATGAGTTGAGCTGCTTCCATGCGATCGATCAGTCCGGTCAGGGTTGCGCTGTCCAATTCGATCCGCTTGCCCAGTTCACTGGATGTGACCGGATCTTCATCGTTGAGAAAGCCCAGAATCAAAGCCTGGACCGGAGTGATACTGAGCCCGGCAACTTTCTGACCCAAAAAGCGGCTCCCGAGCTGACTTGCCTTGGCCAGTTGAAAAAAAATGCAGTTGTCCGCTTTCAATTTCATTTCCCTCAGTAAGCTCGTATGCTAAATACTTGTGTGCAAGCATAGTGAATCGGCGTGGCTTTGTCAATGCAACTCTTTCAACACGAGTTTGTTCTTCGCTTGACATATCCAGACAATGAAAATATGGTGCGCGCGTGGATATTCAATCACCGCAAGAATTACCCAACACCGGCCATAACGAATCTGAAAAACGACCCCGTCTGTTCCCGTTACTCATGCTCATCCTGATCGCGGCCTGCGGCATCTCACTCTGGGCCTGCACGGAAGAAGGCGCATCCATCGGTGAACCGGATCAGGCCGGCTATGTGTATGAAGCCAAGGAGAAGTTCGTTCTGCAGGCCATCGCGCAGATCTTCACCGAGAATAACCTGGGGCGGGCGAACATCAATGCGGACGCGCATGAAGTCGCATCAGACTACCTTGTCCAGGGCGATTGGAGAACGCGTGGCCTGGCCCGCGTCCGCCAGATCAACTGGAAGGAATGCGAGGTGAAACTCACCATCATCACCGAGAAGAAGACGCCGACGGGATGGGAGATGCGGCGACTGCTCGGAAAAGACCAATACGAAAAGATTTTCAAAGCCATCGAATTTCAGATCTATCGGGAAATTTACAAAGCCAATTGATCCAATATTTTGTGTCCGGGGAAGAACAATCGGAGGAATTCCGAAATTCGGCCATGTCGGCCTGACTGGCAAATGCATGACAGGAGGAAAATTTCGATCGGCGAAAAGCTGATCGCCGAGTCGCTGCTCAAGCTGTTGGAAAGGGGCGTGGTCAAGAAATACGACACACTGGAAGCCATGGCTGCGGCATACAACTGTCCCCTGGAGCCGCTCAAGGCGACAATCGAAACCTTCAACAAGGGCGTGGTGGCAGGCAAGGACGAGGAATGGGGTCGCTATCTACAGAAAAACCAGAAGCCCCTCGGCTCCGGTCCATATTATGCCCTGCGACTCATGCCGAAAGTGCATCACACCATGGGAGGCATCAATATCAACGCAAAAGCGCAGGCCATTGATGTCATGACCGACAAGCCAATTGCCGGCCTCTACGTCGCAGGAGAAGTCACCGGCGGCGTCCGTCTGGGCAGTTGCGCAACGCGCGACTGCCTGATTTTCGGCAGGATCGCCGGACAGAACGCAGCAAAAGAGAAGATCTGGAGTTAGTTTCGGATCAGAAAATGCAGAGCTCTTCCCCGCTTGAGGGAAGAGCTCTTTTTTTCGCGTTCAGGAACTGCCGGGAGTGTCGTCGGGAACCCCGAAGGCTGTCTTCCGCACCCAGGTGAAGATCCGACAGGCAGATGTAGCGGATATCCGGAACCCGGCGCCTCCGTTGCTTTCCTTGGGATGAGGATTCCTTGCGCGGTGAAGCCCCGATATGCCTCAGGCTTCTTTTCCGTACGCTCCTTCAGGCAGCGTTTCCCCAAGCGCCAGGCGGCAGAGATCGCTGATCATGTAGGTTTCCAGGCCGGCATCCCGGCAGGGCTGACCCATGGCATCGAGGCACATGGGGCAGAGGAAGCCCATCGCCCGCGCACCGTGTGTTTTTGCGTCATCGATATTGAGCGCCTGGTAGCTCGGATACTTCTCCCCCCGCTGCATGAAACCCTTGAGGGCCTGGCCGCAGCAAAGGGCATCCTCGCGGTCATATTGCCTCGCCACCCGCTCGACGCCGATCAGGCGGAAGATGTCATCGAGGTGGTTTTCCTTCCCAGGCGTCAGCCGCGACGCGCAAGGGCGCTGGTAGGCGACCTTCCAGTGCAGCGGCCGAATGTCCTCCCGGTGGCTTCTCAGATAACCGGCCAGGTACTCAAAGATGTGAACGGGTCTGAAGGGCAGCGCCACGCCGTACTGGGGCGCGGCATCGGCCATCAGGGCATAACAGTCATCATGGGCAAAGATGATTTCCTCCGCACCGAGGGCCGCGTACCGGTCGACGAGCGGCTTGATGCCCTCCCGCATAATCGCTTCGTTGCCGAGATGGGGAAAGAGGACGTTGCAGAAATAGTGCCGTCCCTTGACGACGTCCAGGCCGGCGAACAGCCTGCCCTGAAAGGCCCAGGGAATGACGGCCTCGATCGTACACAGGGAGAGGACCGGTCCCTTTACACGCGGCGGCTGAAAATCGCCTTTCGCCGTGAAGCGCGCCTGCAGGGCGGTAAGGAGCTTGGGATCCACATAGTTCCCTGCCTCCGCGATGCGTCGCAGGATGAGATCGAACGGGCGGGCGCCAGTGGGGCAGTACTCATTGCAGGCAAAGCAGGTGATGCATTTCTTCAGCCAGTCTGCGGGCTCTCCCTTTACCAGCTTCTCGAACGCGCGGGCGCCTTCCTGCCGATCCATGTCGATGTACCGGCATCGGGCCAGACACTCACCGCAGAAATCACACTTCGATTCGACAAACATGATTTTTTGCCCCTTTCGACCGATTGCAGATGATTTGCATGCGCGCGTACTGTGACAATCCCGATTTCGCGCCCGGGCCTGCCATGGGCCATTAGGATTTGCCTTTCCTTACCCGATCCGGCAGGCAGCGTCCAGACTGATTTTTTTCGATCTACCGAAACGCAGCATACCCATTTTAGATAAAGGATATTGATTGACATGTCAATCAATATCCTTTATCTCTATTTGAAACAGAGGCGAATGCGGATTTGTTTAACCCGAGAAACCGGAGAGGAAAACATAAGTTGATGGAGGCAATGATGGGGGGGAATCTGTCTCAGATCTTCAGGCACCAGGCCTGGAAATACGGAGACCGGCTGGCCGTGGAAAAGCGTTTACAGGGTTCATGGCAGGGATGGAGCTGGAAGCAGTATTACGAAACCTCCCGGTCGATCGGTCTCGGCCTCTACAAGCTCGGCGTCCGCAAGGAGGACCGGGTTGCGCTGCTCAGTGAAAACCGGCTGGAATGGGTTGCCTCCGATCTGGGGATCATTGGCATCGGCGCCTGCACCGTCCCCATCTATGTGACCCTTCAAGCTGCCGAGGTGACTTACATCATCGGCAATTCCGGATCGAAGGTATTCATCGCCGAGAACCGGGAAGCCGTACAGAAAGTACGGGCTGAAGCCGCCCGATGCCCGGACCTGGAAAAAATCGTCGTCCTGGAAACGGAGGGGTGCGACGAATCGGACCCCATGCTCCTGAGCTTCGCGGAACTGATCCGGCTCGGCCGAGAACTGGAAGCGGGGGAGCCCGGGCTTTTCGAAAGGCTGACGGACGCCATCGAGGCCGAAGACCTGGCCACGCTGGTTTACACATCCGGGACGACCGGCCCGCCCAAGGGGGCGATGATCAGCCACCGCAACATCCTGGCCATCTTTGCCGGTCTCGACGCGGTGGTCCCGGCCTATGAGACCGATGTCACCGTGCCCTTTCTGCCGCTCTGCCACGTATTCGAAAGAGTGGCCGGTCATTTCTACGGCATGAAAGTCGGGATCACCACCCATTACGCCCAGAGTTTTGACACCATCGTCGAAGACATCCAGACCAAGAAGCCGACGATCGTCCTGGCCGTGCCGAGGGTCTGTGAGAAAATCTACGCCCGCATCGTCTCGCAGGTCAAGCAGCAGCCGGCCTGGAAGCAGCGCGTTTTCGAATGGGCCAAGGGTGTCGGCGCCCGTGCCGGATCGCTGCGGGAGCGGAAGAAGCCGGTTCCGCTGCTTCTGGGGCTGCAGCATAAAATCGCCTACCGGCTCGTTTACAGGAAGCTGAACGAAGCCCTGGGAGGCCGCGTCCGCTGGATGACGGCGGCCGGGGCGCCCCTGTCCCGGGAGATCGCGGATTTTTTCAACGCTTCCGGCGTCTTTGTCATTGAAGGCTACGGCATGACGGAAACGACAGCCCCGGTCAGCCTGAATGTGATCGGCGACTACCGCTTTGGAACAACGGGCAAACCGCTCCCCTGCAATCAGGTCCGGATCGCCCCGGATGGAGAGATCCTGGTCAAGGGGGACAATGTCATCAACGGATACTGGAAAATGCCCGTTCAGACCCGGGACGTGTTCACGCCGGAAGGCTGGCTGATGACCGGCGACATCGGCCGTCTGGATGAAGACGGATTTCTCGCGATCACGGACCGGAAAAAGGACCTGATCATTACCTCCGGCGGCAAGAACATCGCCCCCCAGAACATCGAAGGGCTCTTTCTGAAAGATCCGCTTTTCGAACACGTCCTGGTGATCGGGGACCGGAGGAAATACCTGACCGCACTGGTGACGCTGAACTTCGTGGAAGCGGCCCGGCTGGCCGAAGAAGGCGGCCTGGCCTTTGCGAACCCTCGCGAACTGATGGACCGGCCGGATTTCCTTGCGACCGTCGGCCGCCACGTGGCGGAGCGGAATCGGCATCTGGCCCGATTCGAGACGATCAAGGATTACCGGATCGTCCGGGAACCCTTCTCCGAGAAAACGGGCGAACTGACGCCGTCGCTGAAACTCAAGAAAAAAGTGGTCATGGAAAAATACCGGGACCTGATCGAGGACATGTACGCGGCGTCAGAGATCGGACAGTGACCGAGCAGCCAAGCGCCGCTTGATGGTTTTCGGGGCGTAGATCGGATAGACGCGCTGACCGGCGATGTCGAAGCCGTTCACATGGTCCCGCAGGTTCCACGGCCTTCCGTAGATGCTCACCTGCAGGGTCATCCGGCTCCCGGGGTTCCCGGTCTTGTGAATGGTCTCGGGACCGCAGACAGAATAGTTTTCGCCGGGCAGGATAGTCCTTCGGCCCGTTTCCCGCAGACAGGCGTGTCCTTCGCGCGAGCCGTCGTCGAGCCGGCGGTAATTGACGATCTCCAGTCCGCCCGCGACCGGCCCCACAACCCCCCAGGAATTGTGATCATGGACGGGATCGTAGACCCCCGGCTCCCAGAAAAACAGCCGAACTGAAAAGAGCTGTTTCGGGTCACGGTAAAGAATCACCTCGCTGTCGAACATCGTGGCGTAGCGAAGATCGGGATAGGGCGCATCGGCGACCATGCCTTCTAGAATGGAGCGAAACAGGGATTTGTCCGACATGAGCCGGGGCAGCATCCCGGAGACGAACCGAATGCATTCCCCTCTGTCCGGCTGGCCGGACAGGCCGGCAGCGCAGGCTTCACAGAACGCGATCAGCGCCTCAGGCGGCCGCGGGGAAACGGTCATGATGTTTTGTTCTCCTCGATGATTTTTTCCGCGACCCTGCGCAGGTCGGCCAGCGAGAGGGCGTCTTCTTCCGCAATCAAGCTGCCGTGGGACCGGATATGCGCCCAGGCCCGGTAGGCGGGATCGTTCGTATCCGCCGGGGCTGTCGTTTCCCGCCGATAGTGATTCAGGCTTTTCTCCCGCCCGTAGAGGATGCGGTCCACGCCCACGGGACAGACCTTGATGCAGATGCCGCAGGGGTAGCAGCCCCTCTCCGTCAGGGCGCGCGCCCATTCGGCACAGGACCGCGCATTGTAATCCGCCACGACCATCTTCCGTTCGGCAAGCTCCTCTTGAGTGATCCGCAGCGCCCGGACAGGACAGAGACGGACGCAGACGCCGCAGCGGATGCAGTGATTTTTCGACGGCGGCGGATCGGCCGGCAGCCGGGCCGCGGTGAAAACGGATGCGAAGCGAACGCGGGGGCCAAAGGCCTCCGTGAGGACCGTATTGTTGATCCCCTTGTGGCCGATGCCGCTGTAATGGGCGGCAAACCCATGGGCAAAAGCCGCGGCCGGCTTTCGAATCAGGACATGGATGTTTGCATATCCGTCACGACTCAGGGGGATCGCGGCCTGGCCGCGATGGTTCAGCCAGCGCGTCAGGGAGAAGGCGAGATCGTCCAGCGCCCGGTTGCAGGTGTTGTAAAGATCGCGGTGCTGAACGGATGGCGTCGTCTCGACAACCGGCAGGGGCATTTGAATGCCGAGGACGATCACGGTGCGGGTCATGGGCCACAGGGCGTCGGGCCGATAGGGAGCGGGTACGCGGCCATCCTCGTGCCAGCGGTCGACCGAAGCGAAGCCGACCAGGTCCGCGCCCCGTTCAAGCAGATACGACGTGATTTCCCTTTTCAGATCTCCATCGGTCATCACAACGACCCCTGTTTATTCAAGGTTCGAATTCCTCATGTGCATAACATGAATTCGGGCAGCCCGTCCATTTGAAAACAGCCGGCGAATTTCCCCGAAAAACTTCCTGAAAAACGGCTTGATATTTGCGGGGCTCCGGAATATCTTGCGGTTCGGATTTTGTGATCCGCCGGCGATTCGGGCGGCAAGCCGCTTCATCTGACCGACCCGTCTGCCGCACCATGTTCCGGAAATGAAGCCATCCTGCCGAGGAGAAAACAAGACCCGGATCATCCCCCATCCGCAAACCCATCATGAAGAACGGAGGTGCCCCTGTGGAAGTCACCGTGGAGAATCGCGGCCCCGTCCGCACCATCATCATCAACCGTCCCGGCTCCCGGAACGCCGTGAACCGGGAGACAGCCGATCAGCTCGCCGAGGCCTTCCGCGCCTTTGAGAGCGACGAGACCGCCTCCGTTGCGGTGCTCTTCGGCGCGGGGGGGCATTTCTGCGCCGGCGCAGACCTGAAGGCAATCTCGGAAGGGCTTGCCGAAAACGTCAACCGGCTCAATAAGGACATGTCCCAGGACGGCCCCATGGGGCCGACGCGAATGACCCTGTCGAAGCCGGTCATCGCCGCGATTTCGGGCTATGCCGTGGCCGGAGGCCTCGAGCTGGCCTGCTGGTGCGATCTGCGGGTTGCCGAGCGGAATGCCATCCTCGGCGTCTTCTGCCGGCGCTTCGGCGTTCCCCTCATCGACGGGGGAACCCTGCGGCTGCCGAGACTGATCGGATTGAGCCGCGCTCTTGACCTCATCCTGACGGGGCGGCCGGTCGATGCGGAGGAAGCCCTGGCCATGGGACTCGTCAACCGCGTGGTGGAGAACGGGGAGGCACGGCGGGCGGCCGAGACACTGGCCTCCCAAATCGCCGCGCACCCCCAGGTCTGCATGCGCAGCGACCGGGAGTCCGCCCACCGCGGTTGCGATCTGCCGCTGGGAGAGGCGATGGCGCTTGAATTTCAGATGGGCATGCGTGTCATCCGCAGCGGCGAAACCGTCACCGGAGCCAGGCAGTTCAGCGGCGGTCGGGGCAAACACGGGAAATTCTGAATCGGTCTGGAGCGGGAATGAACATCTATGCCGTCGCCGACCTTCACGGCCGCCGGGAAAGACTGGATCGGATCGGCAGCCATGCGGCGCGTCTGCGGCCCGATGTGGTTGTGATCGCCGGAGATATCACCGGACAAGGGGACCACGACGCCCTGCTTCACCGGTTGAACGACCTCCCCGCCCCGCTTCTGACCGTTCGCGGCAACATGGATTCTCGGGAAATGGAAACGCTTCTGGACAGATATGCAAACATCCTGTCCCTCGACCGCGGGGAGGCAACCATCCAGGGAGTTCACTTCGTGGGATTGGGCGGGACGATTCCCATCCCCTTCAGCTCGAAAATCTGTCTTCGGGAGAGGCGCCGCATCGAAGAAACGGATCACCTGATCGGGCGGAACTCCGTGCTGGTGGCCCACCCCCCGCCCTACGGGACCCTCGACGAGGGTTTCGGGAACCTTCATGCCGGGAGCCGCGGGCTGCGGCGTCTGATCCTGGACAGGCAGCCCCGCCTGTTCATCTGTGGGCATATCCACGAAAGGCCGGGATGGGCCTTCCTGGGAAAAACACTGGTCGTGAACTGCAGCATGGGCCGGAGCGGCGCGGGCGCATGGATCGGCATGGAAACGGGCCGTGAGCCCACGGTCGAAATGCTGGCATGATTTGCATTGAAATCCTCCCGGGTTGATTGTATCATTTGGCCTATGCGGACTGGAAACATTCGCATTCATCAATAAAACAGAATCGTGAGGTGAACGGAATGCCGGCAAACCATGTGGAGGGCAACGACAAGGGACACATCATGCTTTACGCGCTCAGCACCTGTGGCTGGTGCAAAAAGACCAAGGGACTTCTTGAAGCGTTGAATGTCGACTTTTATTACACGAATGTCGACCAGCTCGAGGGAGACGAAAGAATGGAAGCCCTCGAAGAGATGAAAAAGTGGAACCCCCGCCGTTCTTTTCCGTCTCTCGTTATCAACAACAGCCGATGCATCATCGGCTATGACGAAGTCAAAATCCGGGAAGTCCTGAAGTCATGACGGAACCGAACGTGGAGCGGACTTACGAACGGCTGAAGAGGGAAGCCGAGGCTTCGGGATACCGCCTGACCCCCGATGCCGACTTTGTCCGGGAATTGATCCGGGGCCTGCTGGCCAACGAAGCACGGTACGGCTACCGGGCCTGTCCATGCCGCCTGGCGTCGGGAGACCGGGCGGAGGACCTGGACATCGTCTGCCCCTGCGATTACCGGGACGCGGACCTGGAAGAATACGGCGCCTGCTATTGTTCCCTGTACGTTTCCGACGCCGTCGCCCGGGGCGAAAAGACGGTCGGCGCCATTCCCGAGAGGAGGCCTTTTCCGGAAGAGCGCGCAACGCAACCGCAGATGGCTGCCGACTTTTCCGGAAAGACCCTTTCCCATCCGGTCTGGCGCTGCCGGGTCTGCGGCTACCTCTGCGCCCGGGATGAAGCGCCTGGGGTCTGCCCGATCTGCAAGGCAAAAAAGGAACGATTCGAGCGCTTCCTGTAAAAAAACGGGGGCCCGCTTGCGCAGGCCCCCGCAGAAAATCAGAGCATTCTGCTCAGTAGTCGTAATCGCCCATGTCGGGAGGCATACCGCCTCCGGGCATCGGAGCCGGGGCCTTCTTCTTCGGCACCTCGGCGACCATGGCCTCCGTGGTCAGGAGCAGGGAAGCCACGGACGAGGCATTCTGCAGGGCGAAACGGACGACCTTCGTCGGATCGATGATCCCCGCGGACAGCATGTCCTCGTATTCGCCCTTTTCCGCGTTGAACCCGTAAGCCCCCTTCCCTTGCCGGACCTTCTCGACCACGATGGAGCCCTCAAAACCGGCGTTGTCGGCAATCTGCCGAACCGGCTCCTCGATCGCGCGGCGAATAATATTCAGGCCGTGCTGCTCGTCGTTGCCCAGCTTCGCCCTCTCCAAGGCACCCAGTGTCCGCAGCAGCGCCACGCCGCCACCGGGAACGATGCCCTCCTCGACGGCCGCGCGGGTCGCGTTGAGTGCGTCCTCCACGCGCGCCTTTTTCTCCTTCATCTCCAGTTCCGTCGCCGCGCCGACCTTGATGACCGCAACGCCGCCGACCAGTTTGGCCAATCGTTCCTGAAGCTTTTCCCGGTCATAGTCGGAGGTGGTCTCCTCGATCTGCGCGCGGATCTGTTTCACCCGTCCTTCGATATCCGCCTTGCGGCCCGCGCCGTCCACGATGGTGGTGTTGTCCTTGTCGATGGATACGCGCTTGCAGGTCCCAAGGTCCTGCAACGCTACGTTTTCCAGCTTGATGCCCAGATCCTCGGAGATTACCTTGCCGCCGGTCAGGATGGCGATGTCCTCCAGCATGGCCTTCCGGCGGTCTCCGAAGCCGGGGGCCTTGACGGCGGAGCACTTGAGCGTGCCGCGGAGTTTGTTGACCACCAGTGTCGCCAGGGCCTCGCCCTCCAGGTCTTCTGCGATGATCAGCAGGGGCCTGCCGGTCCGGGCGATCTGTTCCAGAATGGGGATCATGTCCTTCATGACACTGATCTTCTTTTCATAAAGCAGGATATAGGGGTCATCCAGATTGGTCTCCATCTTCTCCGCATCGGTCACGAAATAGGGCGAAACATATCCCCGGTCGAACTGCATCCCCTCCACCAGTTCGAGGTCGGTCTCCATGCCCTTGTTCTCCTCGACCGTGATGACTCCCTCCTTGCCGACCTTTTCCATCGCCTCCGAAATGATATCACCGATGGTCCGGTCGTTGTTGGCGGAAATCGTTCCGACCTGCGAGATTTCCTTTTTGTCCTGGATCGGCTTGGACATCTTCTTCAGTTCGTCGACGACGATGTTGACGCTCTTTTCAATGCCCTTCTTCAGCGCCATCGGGTTCATGCCCGCCACGACCAGCTTCGATCCCTCGCGATAAATGGCCTGGGCCAGGATGGTGGCCGTGGTGGTGCCGTCGCCCGCCTTGTCCGAAGTCTTGGAGGCCACTTCCTTCACCATCTGCGCCCCCATATTTTCGAACTTGTTTTCCAGTTCGATTTCCTTGGCAACGGTCACTCCGTCTTTGGTAATGGTCGGGGCTCCCCAGGACTTCGCAATCAGCACGTTGCGCCCCTTCGGTCCCAAAGTGACCTTGACCGCGTTCGCCAGAGTATCCACCCCTTTCATGATCTTTTCACGCGCCACGACGTCATATTTGATTTCTTTTGCAGCCATGATGATCCCTCCTATGACTCAATCACGCCGAGGATGTCGTCTTCCCTCATCATGAGGTGTTCCTCACCGTAAATTTTGATTTCCGTTCCGGCATAGCGGCCGAAAAGAATCCGGTCCCCTTTTTTCACATCCATGGCGATCCGTTTCCCCTTCTTGTCCCGCCGGCCGTTGCCGACCGCAACGACCCGGCCCTCCTGAGGCTTCTCCTTGGCCGTATCGGGGATGATGATCCCGCCCGCGGTTTTCTCATCGCTTTCGATCCGCTTCACCAGAACCTGATCATGCAATGGTTGAATGTTCATGGACTACCTCCTTGAATGAATGGCATTGATTTGCTTTTGAAAATTCTTCGCTTTTGGGATTATTCTAACCCGAAACCGTTGCAACTATTGGATACAACGTGCGTAATTGCATACAGCGTGCGTAATTTAGCCATTAAACGCAAGTTGTCAAGGGTTCCGGAAGCGAAAATTCGACAGCCAGGGAGCCACATCGCTGAAAATGCCGCCGTGACGAGACCCGCATGGATCCGTCCGGAAGATATCTCTTTATGATTATTTATTTTCTTGGTATAAGGGTACAGACAAACAAAAGGGGAAGGAGGGTTCCGACATGGCGAAGGCGGTAAAAGCAAAGCAGCTCATTTTCTCTCTGCCCAACAAGATTGGGTTGCTCTCAGAGGTCGCGACAGCCATTGCCGCGGCAAATGTCAACATTGAAGCGGTCTGTGCCTATGAGAGAGGGTACGGATATTTCATGATGGTCACGGATAACAACGCAAAGGCGAAAAGGATCCTCTCAAAAATGGGGGCCGAGGTGCATGTGGAAGACGTGCTTTCCCTTGAGGTGCCGAACAAGGTCGGACAGCTCGAAAAAGTCGCAAAAAAAATCGCCGATGCCGGCATTGACATTCATTTTGTCTATGGAAGCCCGGGAAAGGGGAAAACGGCGACGCTCGTCCTGAAAACGGCGAATGACCGGAAAACGGCAAAGGTCATCGCTGCATAAAGCCGGTCCGATGAAATCAAAAACCCGCCACCTTTTTTGCGAACAGGGATGCTGAGGGACTGCCATGGAACGGATCGATGAAAAGCGAGCAAGGCTCGTCCAGACACTTTTCCCCGCCGGGATTCCAAGGCTCTGGTGTCCGCTGCTGACCCACTACAAGAAAGACGGCTCGATCGATTTTGACCGGATATCCGCTCATTTCCGCCACATCCTTCCCTTCGTCAAGGGCTTTCTCATTCCGGGATCGACGGGCGATGGGTGGGAGCTGAACGACGGGGAAACCCGGCAGGTCACGGAATTCGCGCTGTGGCTGGCCAGGGAGGAAGGCGTCAGCCTTCTTCTCGGAGCCTTGAAGCGGGACGCCGAATCCATGAAGAGGACCATCGAGGACATGATCACCCTGCTCGGTCCGGCGGCGGCAGTCGGCGCGGGCGACCGGATCCAAACGCTCGGAAACCATCATGTCTGCGGGTTTACCGTTTGTCCGCCGGAAGGAAAAACGCGATCCCAGGCAGACATCCAATCGGGGTTGTCCGAAATCCTGGACATGGGGCTTCCGACAGCCCTCTACCAGCTCCCCCAGGTGACCGGCAACGAGGTTTCTCCGGAAACCTTCGGCAGGCTGGCCGGGATGTATCCCAACCTGATCCTCTTCAAGGATTCAAGCGGCCGGGACGGCATTGCGGCTTCCGACACAGACAAGGGAGGCGTCTTTCTCGTGCGGGGCGCCGAGGGCGACTACGCCCGCTGGCTTCTTGAGGCCGGCGGACCCTACGCGGGATTTCTGCTCAGTACGGCGAACTGTTTTCCCCGGGAGCTGAAAACGCTGATCGAAGACCTGGAACGGGGAGAGCGGGAAAAGGCAAGGATCCTGTCGGAAAGGCTCTCGGCAGCCATCCGCGACGTCTTTGCCCTGGTGAATGGATTACCCTGCGGCAATGCCTTTACGAATGCCAACAAATCTATCGACCACTTCCGGGCCTTCGGACCGGCCGCGGATGCAAATGACGGGCCGCTGCTTCACGGAAGACAGACCATCCCGGCCGATATCCTGGCGGCGACCGGGGCGATCCTCACCCGCTTGGGCCTCATGCCCGAAAGGGGATACATGGAATCGGCGGGTGCGGCAACTGCGTGAAGAGATCAGGCCGGACGGTTCATTGCGTCCAGCACCCGGTAGAGGGCCTGCGTCCCGTTCATCTCCAGACCCTCCGCCATGGCCGCGGTGTAGAACTGGTTGACAAGCGCAAGCCCGGGAAGAGACAGCTTCATTTTCCCCGCTTCCAGAAGGGCAATGCCCATATCCTTCACAAAATGCCGGATATAGAAGCCGGGCGCGAAGTCGCCCCGGACGATCCGCGGACCGAGATGGTTGATGGCCCAGGAGGAAGCCGCCCCCTTGCCGATGACCTCGATGACCCGTCCCGGGTCCAGTCCGGCCCTTCGGGCGTAGAGAAGGGACTCCACCACACCGATCATGGTGGAGGCCACCAGAATCTGGTTGCTCATCTTGGTGTGCTGCCCCATGCCCGGACCTCCCATGCGCGCAATGTTCGTTCCCATCCGTTCGAACAGGGGCAACACTCTTCGAAAAGCGTCCTCGTCCCCTCCCGTCATGATCGCCAGCGTTCCTTCACACGCCCCCACGTCTCCACCCGAGACCGGGGCGTCAAGCGACGAGACGGAACGGCTCTTTGCCTCGGCATAAATGCGCCGGGCCAGCGACGGTTCGGATGTGGTCATGTCGACAATGACGGAACCGGGACCGATGCGTTCCAGCACCCCATCCTTCCCCAGAATGACCGCCTCCACATCCGCCGGCCCGCCGACCATGGTAAAGACGACATCGCTGCGGGACGCCACATCCCCCGGCGTTTCAAGCCATTCGGCCCCTCCGCGGCAGAGATCATCCGCCTTATCCTTCGTCCGGTTGTGAACGGAAACCGGATAGCCCTTTTTCAGGATGTGCCTGCACATCGATTTTCCCATGACGCCGGTGCCGATCCAGCCAATTCTTTCCATCGTGCAATCCTCTTCATATGGATGTGTTTCCGGATGGGGAGAAACGCCGTTTTCGCCCGCCCTGTTTTTCCGGAACTTTTTTTTCATAACACATCTCCCGGCGAAATCGCCAAAAAAACGGTTTTCGACAGCGCATACATTCCCATCTGAAAATACCGCAGTGCCCCGATTGAAAATGTGATATGTTTCCACCATTAATCCAGCCGGTACCGGACACTTCAGGGGAAGGAGAAACGAAGGCCCGTGGTCCGATTCCATCGCCATCCTGTTGAGCATAGAAAGGCAGTTGAACCATGAAATTCATTCCAAAGGAAGTTCAGTTCTCCGATCACTTTGAGGCGCTGTCAGAGAAAATTCAGGAAGGCGGGGTCCTTTTCGCAGATCTTCTCAATGACCGCCAGCCGTCGGAAGCGAAGGTTGTCAGACTGAAGGAAATCGAGCATGAAGCGGACACCATCACCCACGGAATCTACCAGAACCTGCACAAGATCTTCATCACGCCGCTGGACCGGGAAGACATCTACGACCTGGCCAACAAGATGGACAACATCCTGGACATGCTGGAATCGACTGCGACAAAAATCTACCTTTACCGGATCAAGGATCCCGTCCCCCAGATCCGGGAACTTGCCCTGATCCTGAACAAGGCCATTGTCCTGGTGAACCGGGCCATTCACGCCATGAGGCGGCGGACGAAGAACGCCGGGATCGTCCTGGATGCCTGCATCGAGATCAACTCGCTCGAAAATGAGGCCGATGCCGTCCTGCGGCAGTCGATGGCATCCCTTTTCGAACACGAGTCGGACGTGATCGAACTCATCAAATGCAAGGAAATCCTCGAGCGGATCGAAGAGGCAACGGATTTCTGTGAGGACGTCTCAGACATCCTCGAAGGGATCATCCTGAAATACGGTTAAGCCGCGCGCCGATTGGAGGCATTGACATGACGGAACACAACGACACGCACCTCAAAACCGTGGGCTACATCCTGTGGATTTTCGGGTTTACCGGTTCGCACCGTTTCTACTACGGAAAGCCCGTTTCCGGTACCCTCTATTTTTTCACGCTCGGCCTGCTCGGCATCGGCTGGCTGATCGATCTCTTCCTGATCCCTTCGATGGACCGGCAGGCGGACTTCCGCTTCCGCGCCGGCCGCATCGACTATACTGTCGCCTGGGTCCTGCTGACCTTCTTCGGTCTGTTCGGCATCCACCGGATGTACATGGGCAAGTGGATCACGGGAATCGTCTACCTGCTGACGGCAGGACTCATCGGCATCGGCTATCTCTACGACTTCTGGACCCTCAATGACCAGATCACCGTGATCAACGGAACCTCCTGATTCCGGGACCGTGCATCACGCCGTGCACCGGAATCCCGGCTGTTGAGAAATCAATGGCGGAACATGCGGCGGCCGGACCGCCGGTCACGTTCGTCGGATTGCGTCCATTGCAAAGAAGGGCGCGTGGCCGGAAGTGAAATAGGGCGGATCCCTCCGCAGGATGGGCGCCACGGCGGGATGGCGTTTGAAGGTCCGGTTCAGGAAGTTCCGCACGGACGTCCGGCTCCAGCCGGCGGGATGGACAAAGGTCCGGTAAAGCGAAAGGTCCCCCTCGTAAAAGGACTCCGTTTCCATGGTTTCCGCCTCCGGACTGAAGGCGGGCAGATTGAATACGGCAACATTCAGGAAGCCGATCCGTTCATGATGCCGGACGGTGAAATCCAGCGTGCGGAAAGCATCCGCCTCGTTTTCCGCCGGTGTTCCGAAAAGCAGATAAACATAGGCGGCAATGCCCGCCGCTTTCAGGGCAGACAGTGCTTTCGACGCCGTCTCCAGATTCATGCCCTTGTGAAGATCATCGAGAACCCGTTGCGACCCGGACTCGATCCCCAGTTTCAGCATGACGCATCCGGCCCGCCTCAGGGCCATGCAGAACTCCGGATCGGCCATCTCCGAGGAAATTCTTGCGAATCCGTACCACGGCACGCCGACCGGCTCCCCGGCCAGCGTCCGGAGCAGGGCGGGACTCATGGCATTGTCCAGGAAATGCAGCAAAGCCGGTTCTCTGCCCGTTTGGAGCAGACGGAGATCCCGCGCCACCCGGCCGGAAGGCATCGGCCGGTAGGGGTTCTCTTCCGCCTTTTCCGGACAGAAGGTGCATTGCCTCCAGTAGCAGCCCCGGGAGGCGCTGTAGGGCAGAACGAACCCGGGAGAGAGGTAATCCGATAGGGGAAAGGCGCCGTAATCCGGAGTCGTGTCATCCCGGGCCGGCGTCACCCCCAGCATCGAAAGCAGGGGGCCTTCGCCGGGTCCGGCCATGCATTGATCCACCAATCCCCGGAAAGGGCTGCGCCAGCCGGGGCGGCTGAGCCAGGAGGTGACCAGACCGCCACCCAGAACGATTGTGATGCTGGCCTCCAGTTGTCTCAGAAACCCGATCATCGCAAAGCAGCAGAGGGCCTGACTCAGATAATTCAGGGAAAAGCCGACTATGGAGAATGGTTCGTTTTCCATCTGCCGAAGAAGCCGCTCCCGGAAGTAAGCATGGAAGGGATTGTCCGCCGGACGCTCGGCCGCCCGGATCAGATCGCCGCTATTGAGGGGGGAAAGGGTCCGGTCTTCATAATCGGAAAGGCTGATGCGGACGGAGCTGTCATCAACCGACTTTTGCAGAACGCGGCAGATATCCAGAACAGCCCGTCGATAGCGGTCGATGCTGCCGTAACCGCGACGGTCTTTGACCAGGGCCAGATGCTCATCAAGACGGCGTCTGGCCCTCCGGGTCCAGGTATCGGGCAAGGCGTCCGGGACCGCCCCGTTTCCGCCGGCATCGGATGGAATGCCGGTATCGCTTTTCAGAAGATACTGCAGGCCCTCCATGTTGGCATCGATGACCCGATGGTGAATCCGGTGGAACCGAAGCGCTCCGGCAAGCTGCGCCAATCCTGCCGGCGGCTCCCCCGGTCTGACGAGCGGAGGATGGATGAGGAGAACGCGAGGGGTGTCACGCGGTGTTGATTCCGGTTCGATGGAACAGGGCTCCTTGGAGCTGCGGGGAGTACACGGTGCCGTTTCAGCCGACAATACAGTTCCCGCCCATTTCCTTCGCGCGGGAGAGCGCATCCTCGGCTGCTTTGATGAAGGACTCCGGCGTCTGATCCGGCTTTGCCTCCGCCAGGCCGAAGGACAGTGTCGGATAGGGAACACGGTTGCCATCCGGCGTGACAGGCACGGATTTGCTCATATCCTGCCGCAGGCGCTCGGCCACAATTCTGGCTGTCACAATATTCACGTGGGGAAGCAGGATCATGAACTCGTCCCCACCGTAACGGGCGATGATGTCAGCGGGGCGCAACTGCTCGCTGAGCTGGTGCGCAATCGAATACAGAACGCGGTCGCTGTATATCCGGCTGTGCGCCAGGTTGAATTCCCTGAAATCATCGATGTCGATCATGATGACGGACAAAGGCTCTCCGCCGGTTGTGGATCTCAGGAACTGGCGCTTCAACATCATCTCCAGCCAGCTGCGGCTGTGCAGGCCGGTGAGGGCATCCATGCTGCCGTACTGTTCGTAGTCCTGATCGTCCTGCAAGTCGCCCGCGATCAGGACATCAGACTGGCGAAGACGTTTTGCCAGGATGTACAAAAGGTTGAGTGCGGCGGCATGAGAAGAGCGGATCAACGACCAGAGAATGTCCTCATGTACGACGATCAGCAGGCAGGCGTCATCCGCAACGACAAAGGCAGGCGCCGGCTGGTGATCGATTACCGAGATTTCCCCTGCGATGTCCCCGGGTCCCAGGACCACGATGGGACCCTGATCCAGTGATTGCGGATGAACGCGCAGATATCCCTCAAGAACCAGATAGATGTGCCGAAGGAGTTGGCCGGCGCCGATGACGACATCGCCTCGCTCGAATTTCTGGACGGGACAGTCTTCCAGAAGCCCCTTGATGGATTCCAGGTTCACATTTTTAAACAGACAGATACGCTTCAAATCCCCTTCGCTGATGCCGCCGGTCATTTTCCTTCTCCGCAGATGTTTTCAGAAAAAATTCCTGAGCTCGCCTGTAATACCATTTTAATTTATAATAAAATCAGCCGCATTGTCAAGAAAGAAGGGCTTGCGCTTTCACCGGGTCTTTCACCTTGACAGGGTTCATTTTTTTTGCGACGTAACACCAAATGAAAGGGCAATGCCATGCCTCTTGATTTCTGGAAGCAAAAATGTCCCGCTAAATTTGCACACTTGGAGTTCATATACGGCCACATTCATCGCGGCGACACGATTTTCATCGGCTCCGCATGCGCAGAGCCCCAGCACCTCGTCCAGGGCCTGATCCGCTATGTAAAATCCAACCCAAAAGCTTTTTTCGATGCGGAGGTTCTTCATGTCAGAAGTCTCGGTGTGGCCCCGTACGCGACGGAAAAATTCAAGCAGAATTTCCGGCACAACTCCTTCTTTATCGGAGACAGCACCCGAGATGCCGTCAACAGGGGGGTGGCGGATTACACGCCGATCTTTCTGTCGCAGGTCCCGGAACTCTTTCACCGGGGCCTGGCCCGCGTGGATATCGCCCTGATACAAACCTCCCTGCCCGATGAACACGGGTACATGAGCCTGGGAATCAGCGTCGACATTGTAAAGGCGGCTGCGGAAACAGCCAAACTCGTGGTTGCACAGGTGAATGCCCACATGCCGCGCGTTCTCGGGGATACCTTTATCCACATCGATGATGCGGATTTCCTGGTCCCCTATGACGAACTCCTCCTCGAATACGCGCCGGAAGCGGATACGGAGATTGCCCAGAGAATCGGGAAGTACGTCTCCCGTCTGATCGAGGACGGCGACACGCTCCAGGTCGGCTACGGACGGATCCCCAATGCCGTGCTGTCCCATCTGTCCGAAAAGAAGCACCTCGGAGTCCACACCGAACTGATCACGGACAGCATTGTCGAACTGATGGAAAAAGGGGTGATCGACAACACCCGCAAGACCATCAATCCCGGCAAGACCGTGGCGACCTTCTGCATGGGACGCAAGGAAGCGTACGCGTTTCTGCATGACAATCCGGCCTTCGATTTCAGGACGATCGATTATACCAACGATCCCGTGGTCATCGCCAAGCATAACAACATGGTGGCCATCAACAGCGCGCTCGAGATCGATCTGACGGGCCAGGCCACGGCGGAATCCATCGGCACCCAGTCCCACAGCGGCGTGGGCGGTCAGGCGGATTTCATGCGGGGGGCGATTCTGGCAAAGGGCGGAAAAGCCATCCTGACCCTGCAGTCCACCGCGGCCTCGGATGTCGTTTCCCGGATTGTCCCCTCGCTCCGGGAAGGCGCGGGAACGACCCTGATCCGGGGCGATATCCGCTACGTGGTCACCGAATACGGGATTGCCTACCTGCACGGCAAAAGCATGAGGGAGCGGGCCATGGAACTGATCGGCATCGCCCATCCGAAATTCCGCCCCTGGCTGATTGCGGAAGCGAAAAAGCTGAACCTCATATACCGGGATCAGGCCTTCGTGTACGGAAAGGGAGGCGAGTATCCCGAGCGTCTGGAAACGTACCGCACCACGGGAAGCGGTCTGAACATTTTCATCCGGCCGATCAAGATCAGCGACGAGCCCAGGTTGAAAGATTTCGTCTACTCGCTTTCCGATCAGAGCATGTACCGCCGCTTCATGTCCAGGCGGACCGATATGCCCCATGAGCGCCTTCAGCAGCTGGTTGTAATCGACTACACCCGCGAAGTCGCCCTTCTCGCGTTCGCAACAGAAGACGGGGATAGCGAGCTCATCCTGGGCGTGGGCAGATACTACATCGATCCGGATCGGCACCAGGCCGAAGTGGCGTTTGCCGTCCGGGATGACCATCAGGCCCGGGGCATCGGAACGGAATTGCTGGCCTATATGACCTACCTGGCCAAGCGGGAAGGTCTTCTGGGTTTCACGGCGGAGGTGCTGGCAGAAAACAAACCCATGCTCCACACATTCGAAAAAGGCGGATTCGATATCAGGAAAACGACTGTCGCCGGCGTTTGCGAACTGACGATGACATTCAAGGGATAACCCTTGACGCATCGTTTCGGACCAGCTTGAAAGCGGAACCGCATGAAAAACCATCTGCCTTGCTGCTTCGGTTAAGGCTGCAATCTCAGCGGGTCCGACCGGACACGCCGGTGCGGGAAAGGCTGCATCGATCCCCCGGGGAATAACTTCGCCGCTGCCTACTTTCCCGATAAAGACCGATCAAACCGATCACCTATTTGGAGAAGGGCTTGCAAAATGAGCACCGAGCGCCCGGAACGCCCGCTGACAGCCCGCTACAGCGATCTGCTGACACTGATCTTCTGGGGATTTTTGCTCGTCTTTCTCTCCTTCTTTTTTCTGTATATCGGCTATCAGCTGGACCAGAAATTCGGTTCCACGCCTTCGCTGATGATCGGCCTTTTCCTCCTGGCCGTCCTCATCTGTCTCGGCAAGTTTTACCAGGTGGCATGGCGCAAATGGGCCGAGCAGGAGCTGCGGGAGAGTGAACGGCGATTGTCAAGCATTCTGCAGGGCTCGCCCATCCCCACTTTTGTGCTGGGGAAAAATCACCGCATCCTTTACTGGAACCGGGCGGTTGAAGTTTTAACCCGGATCAGGGCGGCGGATGTGGTCGGAACGACCAATCACTGGAAGGCATTTTACAAGACGGAGCGGCCCTGCATGGCCGATCTTCTGGTCGATGAATCACCGGATGAAATTTCAAAATGGTATCATGAAATGTTCGTCAAATCCAAACTCATCGATGAGGCTTATCTGGGAACGGATTTTTTCCCGGCGCTGGGTGAGAAGGGAACCTGGCTGCGTTTTACCGCCGCCGTCATTCGGGATTCGGGCGGCAAACTGATCGGCGCTGTTGAAACGCTGGAAGACATCACCGAACTGAAGCGGGCGGAAGAGGAATTGACAAAGGTGAAGCGACTGGAATCCCTGGGTACGATGGCTGACGGGATCGCACACGATTTCAGCAGTCTGCTGTCCGCCATGCTGCGGAACATCTTTGTGGCAAAAATTTCCGTCACCGACGAAGATAAGATGATCGAACAGGGTCTCGAGATCGCGGAGAAAGCCGGACTGCAGGCAAAAGAACTGGCCAACCGGCTGATCACCTTCGCGCAGGGAGGAAATCCGGTCAAGAAGGTTTTGTCCATGGCCGCCCTGTTGCGGGAGACGGCTGCCATCCCGCTTCGGGATTCCAATGTCCACTGCAACTTCGATCTGCCGGACGATCTGTGGCCGGTTGAAATCGATGACAAGCAGATGATACAGGTCGTGCAGAACCTGATCAGCAATGCCCGGGAGGCCCTGCCGGGTGGCGGCGTCGTTTACGTCCGGGCACAGAATGTAACGGTCTCCGGGAGCGAGAATCTCCCCCTGAAAGAGGGAAAATACGTAAAATGGTCCGTGGAAGACCACGGAATGGGGATGGCCGAGGAACAACGGGAGCGGATATTCGAACCGTATTTCACGACCAAACAGAAGAGTGAGACAACGGGAATCGGTCTCGGGCTCGCGATCTGCTATTCCATTGTGAAAAAGCATGACGGCTTTATCGCCGTTCGTTCGGAACAGCACGTGGGAACGACCGTGGAGGTCTATCTTCGGGCAGCAGGGGCGGAGAACATCGCCGGCGAGAGCGCCGCTGAAAGCGGCTCAACACTCCGCCGGAAGAGAATCCTGGTTTTGGATCATGATCCGGTCATGCGGGATATCATGTCAATAATGCTGAATTTTCTCGGTTATGCCTCGGAATTCGCAAAGGATGAGGAAGAAGCGATACAGCTGTTCAAACGCGCCGTCGATGACAGGCAGCCCTTTGCGGCGTCCATCCTGGACGCAACTATACCGGAAGGAGAAGGCGTCGAGGGAATCTTTCAGAAATTGCTGGGCCTGAATCCTCAGGTCAAGACGGTGATTGCGGGAGACGATCCCCGTCAACCGCTCATGTCCGAATTCAGAAGGTATGGATTCAGCGCCGCCATTGTCCGGCCCTACACCATGGACGCCCTGAAAATCATCCTGAACGATTTGCAGTTGTAATTCCCTATTCCACGTGCCATGTCGTCCCGGCAGGAGAGTCCTTGAGAATGATCTTTTTCCCGGCCAGGATCTGCCGGATCTCATCCGCCCGCTGCCAGTTGCGGGCCGTCCGGGCCGATTGCCGCTCCGCGATCAGACGCTCGACTTCTGCCGGATCCAGTCCTTTCTTGGCGGACTCCCGATTCCGGTCCTGGCGAAAGTATTCATCCGGATCGGTCATAAACAGCCCCAAGATTCCCCCCAGCTCTTTAAACACATTTTCCGCCTTTTCGAGCACTAAGTCGAGCTCGCCGGAAGCGGCCACTTCCGGATCCGCCATGTAGCCATTCAAAAGCCGGGTCGCCTCGAAGATGTAGCCCAAGGCACGGGCCGTGTTGAAATCGTCATCCATCGCTTCACGGAAGGAATCGATAAGACTCGTCAATCTTTCATGGAGCCCCCTGTTTTTGGCGGAGAGGTCCACGGGATCTGGCGGCATGGTCGGATCATGCCCTTTTCGCCTCTCTCTGATCTTCTGGAGGGTGCCGTAAAAACGGTCCATTCCCTGACGCGACTCCGCCAGGGATGCCTCTGAAAAATCCACCGGGCTCCGGTAATGGCTCTGCAGCAGGAATAATCGCAAAACCTCCGGATGATAGTTGTTCAGCATCTCCCGAATGGTGAAAAAATTATTGAGAGACTTCGACATTTTTTCGCTGTTGACCTTCACGAACCCGTTGTGGACCCAGAAACGGGCAAAGGTTTTTCCGGTCGCCCCTTCGGACTGGGCGATCTCATTTTCATGGTGGGGAAAGATCAGGTCCTCGCCCCCTCCGTGAATGTCGAATGTCTCCCCCAGGAGGCGCTGGCTCATGACGGAGCATTCGATGTGCCAGCCGGGCCTCCCTCTCCCCCAGGGGCTTTCCCACCAGGGCTCCCCCTCCTTGCTCGCTTTCCAGAGGGCAAAATCCAGCGGGTTGCTTTTTTTGTCATTGATGTCCACCCTGGCGCCCGCCATCATGTCATCCAGGTTTCTGCCGGACAGCTTTCCATATCCGGGGAAATTCTCCACGGCATAATAGACATCGCCCGCAATCTCGTAGGCCAATCCCCGCTCCATCAGCCTCTGAATCAGGTCGATCATTCCGCCAATGTGTTCCGTGGCCCTGGGCGTCACCGTCGGCGGGATGACTCCCAGTTTTCCCATGTCCTCGTCGTGTTCACGGATATATCGCTCCGAGATCTCGGAGATGCCGACACCTTCGGCATTGCTTTTCTGTATGATCTTGTCGTCCACATCGGTAAAATTTTTTACGAACGTCACATCATACCCACGGTAGCGCAGATACCGGGTGATGACGTCAAAGACGATGGCAGATCGGGCATGCCCCACATGGCAGACATCATAGGCCGTAATGCCGCAGGCATAGATGCCGACTTTCCCTGGTTCGATGGGACTGAACGCTTCTTTTCTCCTGCTAAGGGTGTTATACAGTCTCAAAGCCATGGCACCTCCGCTATGGAAAGAGGGATCGTCTTGTCAATCCCACGCTCTCACCGAAGCCGCAAATGAGATTCATGTTCTGGATGGCCTGACCGGCTGCGCCCTTGATCAGGTTGTCGATAACCGACAGGATAATGATCCGGTTGGTCCGCCGGTCCACCGCCAGGCCGATGTCACAACAGTTTGAACCCCGCACGGAGGAAAGGTTGGGAAACACCCCGGGTTTGCAGATCCGGACAAATGGCTCCTTCCCGTAAAACTCCTGATAACGGGCCGTCAGTTCCGCTGCTGCGACATCCCGCGTCAGGGATGCATAGATGGTGCTCAGAATCCCCCGGTTCAGCGGCAGCAGGTGCGGCGTAAAGGATATCTTTACATCATGCCCCGCCAGCCGGCCCAGTTCCTGCTCCATTTCGGGAATGTGTCGATGTTGCCCCCCGACTTTATAGGCCTTGAATCCCTCATTGACTTCGCAGAAAAGCGATCCGACCAGTGGTTCACGCCCGGCGCCGGTCACTCCGGATTTCGAGTCGACAATCAGGGATGATCGATCGATCCAATCCGTCTTCAGGAGCGGGGCGAGGGCAAGGATGACACTGGTCGGATAGCAACCGGGGTTGGCGACGATTCTGGCCTTCCGGATCTCTGTTCGATGAAGCTCCGGCAAACCGTATACGGCCTCGGCCAGCAGCTCCGGCGCCGCATGGGCGCCGTACCATTGCCCGTAACAGACGGCATCCCGAAGCCGAAAATCGGCGCTCAGATCGACCACCTTTTTGCCCGCCTTCAAAAATACGGGGGCGACGGTCATGGAAATCCCGTGGGGCAAAGCCAGGAAGATGACATCGGCGAGACGAGCCACGTCATCCGGAGAGGCATCCATAAAAGTGAGATCTGTCAATTCCGTAAAGGCGGGGTATACGTCCGCCACTGCGATTCCCGAATATCGGCGCGATGTGATCGCGACGACATTCGATTCCGGATGGGCAAGCAGATGCCTCAAGAGTTCCTGTCCGGTATATCCGCTCGCCCCATAAATCCCGACTCGAACCATCGCGGGTTGCTCCTTCGAAGCGGGTCAGGCATCCGCCTGCCCGAAATAAACTATACGAACATAAAAAAAGGGAGGCTTCAAGCCCCCCTTCCGACATTACCGTTTTGAGAACTGGAACCGCTTTCTCGCTCCGGGCTGGCCATACTTTTTTCTTTCCTTGATTCGGGAGTCGCGGGTCAGGAAACCCGCTTTTTTCAGGGCGGATCGCATGGCCTGATCATACTCGACAAGAACCTTGGAAATGCCGTGTTTAACGGCTCCCGCCTGACCGGCCATCCCGCCACCGCTGACATTGACAAAGAAGTCGAATTTGCCTTTCTTCCCGACCAGTTCAAGGGGCTGCTGAATCAGCATTTTCAGGCTGTCCCGGGTGAAATAGTCGTCGAAATTCCTCTTGTTGACGCTTAGAAGACCCGTCCCCTCTTTCATATATATCCTGGCGATGGCGCATTTCCTTTTCCCCGTTGCATAGTAACGCTTGTCCGTCATATCGCTCTCCAAATCGTCATCAATTTTCTGAATCCCATTGTTGCCCGTTATTCCGTCCGGGCAGGTTAAACACTCAGGACACGCGGGCACTGTGCCTCGTGACCATGTTCACTTCCGGAATAAATTTTCAGCTTCTTGAGCATGGCCCGACCGAGCGAATTTTTCGGAAGCATCCCCTTGACGGCGAGACGGAGAACTTCCCCGGGTTTCTCCTGAAGCATTTTTCCAGCCGACGTTTGCTTTAACCCGCCCGGATAACCGGAATGTCGATAATAGGCCTTGTCCGTTAATTTGTTGCCGGTGAGCCTCACTTTTCCGGCGTTGACCACGATAATAAAATCCCCGGTATCCACATGCGGTGTGTAGACGGGCTTGTGTTTGCCACGCAGTCGCCTCGCGATTTCGCTGGCAAGCCTTCCCAGAATTTTCCCTTCTGCATCGACCACATACCAATCCCTGGTTACGTTTTCCTTCGTCGCGCTGAATGTTTTCATACCCCACCAAAACTCTTTAAAATTAAAATATTAAACTATAGAATTTCGATACATTTGTCAAGGAAAAATCCTATCCACCAATAATCGATGTCGCGTCCTGTCAAGGCACCGCGCCTGGAGTATCAACCATTTCCCCCGAACACGCAAAATCGCCCCAAGCTTAACGGTTCCCCAAACTTCCCAGGCCATAGAGGGAGAGAACAACCATGAACGTTTTGTCAAACTGATCTTTGTCTATTGCACCCAGCGTGTCCGCTTTGATCTTTTCGGAATAGTAAACCCCGACGTTCCAGCATTGTTTATGATAATTGATGCCATAGGTCGTCTCCACATCCCTGCCGTTGAGCTGATCCCTTCGATGGGAATAGAAAAGATCCGTCGTTTTGGTGACGACTGCTTTGAGAGAAAGGTTGCGCTCTTCAATGGCGTTCTGGGTGTAACGATAGGCAAATGTCGCTGCGTCGCCGCGGCTGTCGCTGAGGACCAGGTCATAGTTGCTCTGGATCCAGGCGGAGTCATAGATGTTGTATTCGTTCCGAGCAATCAGGGAAAGGTATTGAGAGGGGTTGAAATCCGTCTCGACCCAAACATTGCTGAACGGTCTCTTCTCGATTCCCGATTCGGCCTCATCCCTTGACGCTTCCTTGAGATCATAGACTTGCGCCAGTTTGAACCTCAGGAATTCCCGGTAACTGGACTTTCCTTCCCGGTCTTTCATCTTGGCGATGAAGCTGTTGGTCAGCGAATAGGTGACCGTACTCTGCTCTCCGATGCGGCTCACAAAGTCGGGAACGTCATTCTGGTACACATTGGGAACATAGGTATAGGTGACTTCCGGAACGATTGCATGACGGATTTTTTGCAGGGTTTGACCCCCCAAGTCAAATACCCTGGAGATTTCCGTCCGCAAATTCGCCGCTGTGTTGTAAACGCTCCGGCTTCCCTGCTTGTCCGTCGGTGCAGCAGAATCATGATCCAGTTGCCAGACCGTCTCGACCAGGCCAAAATAAGGCGTCAACTGACCATAGCCCCACAAGTCCAGCGGAAGGGACAGATAGGGCTTGAAATCGAAAAGGTGCCCCCTCTGTCCGACCGTTCGATAGTAGTAGCCGTATAATGACGAAAATTCCAGATTCAGCGGCGTATCGAAAAGCGGGCGTTTCGTTCCGGTAAAAGTGACTTCGGGATAGGACTGCAATGTCGCGTCATTCGTTACGGTGGCAAAATTATCCGTGTAGCTTCCCAGAATCGTCAGGTTGTACAGGGGCCAACTCTTGACCAGGCGGGCGGTAGACGGCAGGGAAGAGAGCGATTCGTCGGCCTGGAAGGGCACTTTCTTGAACCGATGGATGTCCGTTGTCGAATAATTGTCGCGGTAGTAATTGTGTGTCGCAAAATCCCTGAAGTACCACTTGTCCGATACCTTGCGGATGTCCGTCCGGAAATAGAATGTGGGATCGAAGTTGGTCTGATGGTTCAGGTAGAAGGACCAGCGTTTCTGGTCCGTTTCCCAGTCTCTCGAAATGCCACCTACCGTCTCGTTGACCCGGATCTCATCATTCAGGTAGTCTCCATAGATAGTGCCGAAGGTGTCTTTGCTGGGAAAATAGCGCAGTTCAATCCCTTCCTTGAAGCCCCGCTCCTCCATGTACCGCTGATAGAAGGTGGCATCCACACTGTCCGAGACGGCCCAGAAGAAGGGAAGTTCAACATCCCATCCATTTTGATCGGAATGTGCAACATAAGGTAGCAGGAACCCGGACTGTCTCTTTTTCTTGGCCGGGAAAATGAGATAGGGCATGTACAGGACCGGAACCCCATTGGTCAGAAATCTCATGTGCTTCAGTGTACCATAGCCTTCCACGGTCACGTCCAGTTCGTTTCCGGCCAGTTGCCAGTCCGGCTTGTCCCCGTCACAGGATGTCGCTGTGGCTCCCTCGATGTGATAGGTCGCTTCACCGGTTTTCTCGATCTTGTCCCCGGAAATATAGAAATGATTCTGGGCAAAGAAGACCTTTCCCTGATAGGCGACCCCTGTCTTGCTCTCAATATTAAAATCCACACGGTCGCCCCTCAGTACGTCATTTTTGCTTTTCAGAATTACATTCCCTGTGGCGAGCGCTTCATTTTTCGTCTTGTTGAGGAATACATCCTCCGCCGTCAGGACACCGCCGTCATAGGTTATGACAACCTGTCCCCGTGCATGGTAGGTGTCGGTTTCGGAATCATAGGTGATGTTTTCCGATTCGATGGTCACAGGTCCCTTGGAAGTTTCACCCGGCGCCGGCGCCGCGGCAGTGGACTTTGCAGCCGGAATTTCCGGCGGTGCGGCGCAGGCGACCTCCGGCAGAAGGAACCAGAGCAGGAGAGGCAGCAGGCACTGGCTTAAAATTTTCCTTCGCATTGTTTCTCTCGATGGATTTTGCGATACGCGTTCTTGATTTCACCAATCAGATAGATGGAACCGGTAACGCAGATGAGATCGTCCGGACCGGCTTCCGCCAGCGCCCGATACAGGGCTGCCAACGGTTTCTCGGCGACTACGACGTCCCTCCAATAGGGTGCCGCCACCTTCGCTACCACTTCGGGAGGCAGGGCCCTGCCGCTGTCCGGCCTGGTGATGATCAGACGCTGTGCGATCGTGCACAGCTTCTTCAGCATGCTTCTGCAGTCCTTGTCCTCCAGAACGCCGAATATGACGAGCAGCCGCTTGCCGGCGAATTGCGCCTTCAGGGTGTTGCACAATGCCGCGACGCCGGGCGGATTGTGCGCCGCATCGATCAGCACAAGCGGTCTNNCTTTTTCGATCCGGTATCCCTTCTCCGAAAGAAGTGCAACCGTTCCCACGGCCAGTGCGGCGTTATCCAGTTGATGCCTCCCCTGTAAGGGACAAAAAAGATGTTTGTGTATTCTTTGAATGCCGCTGAAGGAAAAGAAACCCTGTCCCTCACTGCGGACGCTGAAATCCTTTCCCAGTCTGTACAGCTTTGCCCCTTTCCCGCGGCAGGATTCTTCAAACAGTCGGACCAGATTTCGCTGCCGAACTCCGGTCACACAGGGGACTCCCGGCTTCACGATGCCGATTTTCTCCCGTGCAATGTCTTTCAGTTGCGGCCCCAGGTAATTTTGGTGATCCCTGCCGATATTGGAGATGACACAGACGACCGGATCGGCCAGATTGGTCGCATCCAGACGCCCTCCCAGACCGACTTCCAGTATGGCCAGGTCCACCCCTTGCCGGTTAAAATGATGGAAGGCGACCGCCGTGAGAAATTCGAAATAAGTAATTTCACCGGTTACGTGATTCCGGATTGCCTTGATTTCGGCATTCATTTCCTCCGATGAAATCATGCGTCCGTCAATGCGGATCCGCTCCCGAACGTCAATCAGATGCGGAGAGGTATAAAGACCCGTTCTGTAACCCGCTGCCGTCAGAATGGAGGCCGTCATCGCCGCAATCGAACCCTTGCCGTTCGTTCCTCCGATGACAACCGACGCATACCCGGTCTGGGGATCGCGCAATCTACGAAGCAGATGGTGCATGCGATCGAGGCCCAAACAGATGCGCGCGCTGTTCAGACTGGCAAGATAGTCCTCTGAGCTGACAGGGTTCATTCGGTTGCTTTGACAAAGAACATCCAGGCACTGGGTGCGGCTAAAAAAAACCACGGGGCGGCTGAACGAATGCATGTCCCATGGAACCACGCTCAACCGGAAGAATTCCCTTGACGGAAATCCGCCTGATCAATCTGTCCGGCACGAATCAGGGAACCACTTTGAAAACCTCGTCGCCGGGGCGAACGCGGTCTGCCACCTTGATCCCGATATAGTCTCCCGCAACGGCTTTTTCAACCTTCTGGTTGTTGACTTCCATGGATTCAATGATCTGGGTTAAATCGGTTGTATGACCGAAGAACTTGAGCGTATCGTTGACTAAAACCTCGCCTTCGGTGACTTTAACTGCGGCAACGCTGGGTTTAGCAAAAAATTTGACCACCTCGCCAATCTTAACCTCTGCCATAACGACCTCCTTTCCCACAGCTGATCATCACAAACGCGTGCACTCATTACAGACGTTTTTTGAGTATAACTCTTTCAGTGAAAAAAACAAGAAGAAATGCGAAAAGGCAGAGCCGCATGGACTCTGCCTCAAATGATTCATGGTGCATGGCCTGACCCCAAAAAGGGTCTGGCTTTATTTTTTAGCCGCGGCTGTTTTCTTCTTCACCTTCTGTTTTTCCTTGGGAACCAATCCGATCAATTCGATGACGGAAAGCGGCGCATTGTCGCCCGTCCGGTAACCCATTTTAACGATCCTCGTGTATCCGCCTGCCCGGTCGCGAAAACGGGCGGAAAGATCACTGAAAAGCTTGCCGACCACTTCCGGATCCCTGACAAAAGCGAGCGCCTGTCTTCGCGCATGAAGATCTCCCCTTTTGCCCAAAGTAATCATTTTTTCAGCAACCTGTTTCAGTTCCTTGGCCTTGACATCGGTTGTCCGGATCTTTTCATATTTCAAAAAGGAAGTAACCATATTCCGAAGCATGGCTTTTCTGTGACTTGAGGTCCGGCCCAGCTTACTTCCCGATTTTCCATGACGCATCGATCATTTCCCCTTCCGATCAATAAATAATCTGTTCAATTTCCTCCGATTTTGCCGATCCATCCCCTCATTTGTCCTGATTCCAGGGATGAAAATCGAGTTTCATCCCGAAACTCAAATCCATTTCCTGTAAGATATCCTTGATCTCATTCAGAGACTTCCGGCCGAAATTCTTCGTCTTCAGCATTTCCGCCTCGGTCTTCTGAACGAGTTCGCCGATCAGATTAATGCCAGCATTCTTCAGACAGTTAGCCGACCGGACGGAAAGCTCCAGATCATCGACGTGACGCGACAGGTTGCTGTTCGGAATCCCCTCTTCAGGGATCATGGGGGGTTCCGGTTCCTCCTCAACCTCCTTAAAATTAATGAAGATGTCCAACTGATCCTTCAATATTTTGGCGGCATAGGCCAGGGCGTCCTCGGGACAGACGCTGCCATCGGTCCAGATTTCCATGATCAGCCTGTCATAATCGGCGATTTGACCCACCCGGGCATGGGTAACCGTGTAGTTGACTTTCTTAATCGGAGAAAATGCGGCATCGATATTGATCGTGCCTTCAGGCTGGTCGTAATCCCTTTCTTTTTTGGCCGGCACATAACCTTTTCCGATCCTGACAGCCATTTCCGCCTTCAGGGAATCTTCCCCGGAAAGCGTCGCGATGTAATGATCCGGATTCAGGATTTCAACAGTCCCGTCGCAGATGATATCGCCGGCTGTAATGATCCCCGCCTTGGTGGCATTCAGGTGAATCATTCTCGGCCCATCCTGGTGAAGTTTCAGGCGCACCCCCTTCAAGTTCAGAATGATGTCGGTGACATCCTCTTTGACGCCGGGAACTGTCGAAAACTCATGGAGGACGCCGTCAATCCTGACAGAAACGATCGCAGCACCCTGAATCGAAGACAGCAGGACCCTTCTGAGCGCGTTCCCGAACGTAATCCCGAATCCCCGCTCCAAAGGCTGAGCACTGAACTCTGCGTAGAAAGGCGTATGCGTCGCCTCGTCAATCTCGATCCGCTTCGGTCTTATCATACTCCGCCAGTTTCTTTGCATAATTACAAATTCCTACCCTTCGGGTCAAACTGCAGCGCTTGCAGAATATCGATCCTGATTACTTAGAATAAAGTTCAACGACCAGCTGTTCCTGTACCGGCATTGTCAGTTCTTCCCTGGTGGGGAGAACCTTTAAAATCCCCCGGTAGTTTTCCTTGTCCAGTTCGAGCCATTGCGGAATCCCCCGTCTGGCAATCGATTCCATGGCGTCGAGAATCCGCTCGACTTTCCGGCTGCCTTCCCTGACCTGAACTTCATCGCCCACTTGAAGCTGATAGGAAGGAATGTTGACGGGCTTTCCGCTGACCAGGAAATGATTATGCCGGACCAGTTGCCGTGCCTCGGTCCGGGAATTGGCGAAGCCCATGCGGAAAACCATGTTATCGAGCCGCCGCTCCAGAAAAAGGAGCAGGTTGGTGCCCGTGATCCCCTTTTGGCGATCCGCTTTTTCAAAATAGCCCCGGAACTGCTTTTCCATCAGGCCATACATTCTTTTCAGTTTCTGCTTTGCCCGTAACTGAACACCGTAGTCTGAATGTTTCTTGCGCATCTGACCGTGTTCTCCCGGAGCATAGCCCCGCCGTTCGAAAGCGCACTTCTCGCTGTAACAACGGTCCCCCTTCAGAAACAGCTTGAGGCCTTCCCTTCGACATAACCTGCATGCGGATTCTCTGTACCTTGCCAAAAAAACCTCCCTGATTTTGCGTCAATTCTGTATTGGATGCTGAATATCTGAAAACACGGCCTGACGATCTTTCAGACCCTTCTTCGCTTCGGCGGACGGCAACCGTTATGGGGAATGGGAGTCACATCCCGGATCAGGCTGATGTTCAGCCCTGCAAGCTGCAGAGACCGCAAAGCGGACTCACGACCGGAACCAGGGCCTTTGACGTAAACTTGAACACTTCGCAGGCCATGCTCCCGGGCTTTTTTCACCGCATCCTCTGCCGCGAGCTGAGCGGCAAAGGGAGTGCTTTTCCGCGATCCCTTGAACCCCTGCATTCCAGCGGAAGCCCAGGCAATGACATTGCCACTCAAATCCGTAATGGTCACAATTGTATTGTTGAAGGTCGATTGGATGTGGGCAATCCCTTCGGTAACATTTTTCTTTTCCTTTTTCTTTCCTGTCTTTCTGACTGGCTTTGCCATTGCTCCTCCGGATTGTTATGCACCGTTACTTCTTTTTGCCCGCAATGGACCGTCGTGGACCTTTTCTCGTCCGTGCGTTTGTGCTGGTCCTCTGTCCCCTGACCGGAAGGCCTTTTCGATGCCGCAACCCCCGATAGGTTCCAATGTCCATCAAGCGTTTCAAGGACATGGATACTTCCCGCCGCAAATCACCCTCAACTTTATGTTCCTTGTCGATGATATTTCTAATGGAGGTTATTTCCGAATCGGCCAGATTGTCCGTTTTGGTCTCAGGCGGGACACCCGCTTTCTCGAGAATCTCTTTGGCTCTGGATCGCCCGATTCCGTAAATATAGGTCAAAGCAATCTCCATTCTTTTGTTCTTCGGTAAATCCACGCCTGCAATTCTTGCCACCTGCCAACCTCCTGATGATAATTCCCGCGTCTATCCCTGGCGCTGCTTGTGCTTGGGATTTTCACAAATCACGCGCAACACGCCCCGTCGCTTGATGATCTTGCATTTATCGCAGATCTTTTTGACTGAAGACCTTACTTTCACCTTTCACTCCTTTTCGGCCGTTCGACGGACCTTACTTCCTGATTCGCTGAAAGGACCCTCCACGGCCCGGAACCTTTCTATTTCGTCCTGTAAACAATCCTTCCGCGTGTCAGATCATAAGGGGACAATTCGACCGTTACTTTGTCTCCCGGGAGAATTTTGATAAAGTGCATCCGCATCTTACCGGAAATGTGTGCAAGAACACGATGTCCGTTTTCCAACTCAACGCGGAACATGGCATTGGGCAACGGTTCAATGACGCGCCCCTCAACTTCTATCGGTTCTTCTTTCGCCATAAACGGATCCCGCTCTGTTATTGCTTCACGCTCAGGATGACCGGACCCTGTTCCGTGATCGCCACCGTATGCTCATAATGGGCGGAGAGTTCGCCGTCTTGCGTGACTACCGTCCAGCCATTGTCCAGGACTTTGACCTTGTACGTTCCCGCATTCACCATGGGTTCGATCGCAAGGACCATGCCGCTTTTCAACTCGATCCCCCTGCCGCCAATGCCATAGTTCGGAACGTGCGGTTCCTCATGGAGGCTCTTTCCGATGCCGTGACCGCCAAAATCCCTGACAACGGAAAAGCCGGCAGCCTCCACGCAACGCTGCACACCGGCTGAAATATCGCCCAGGCGATTTCCGGCCCTCGCCTGCCGAATGCCTTCGTAAAGGCTCCGCTCGGTTACCTGCAAAAGTTTCCCGGCTTCTTCTGAAATGTCGCCGACCGGCACCGTAATCGCGGCATCTCCGCAGTAACCTTTGTACCGGACTCCGAAATCGATGCTCAGGATGTCCCCGGATCTCAGCATTCGGTTGGACGGCATGCCATGCACAACCTCCGAGTTAACGGATGTACAGAGGGAAAAAGGATAACCCCGGTAACCTTTGAAGGCTGGTTTGGCCCCCTTTTTCCTGGCTAAATCCTCGGAGTACTGATCCAGATCCAGGGTTGTGACACCCGGCTTTGTCTTCTCCTTCAGCGCTGTGAGAATTTCGGCAACAATGCTGTTGCTGGCTCTCATCTTTTCTATTTCATCCGGTCGTTTCAGGATGACCATCATGCTGAGCCCGTCTCTGTGAATCTGCCCGCTCCGTCAGCGCCTTTTTGCGATACGTCCTTTCTTCATGAAACCTTCATATTGTCTGGTCAGCAGATGCGTTTCAATTTGACCGGCGGTGTCCAGGGCCACCCCGACCACAATGAGAAGAGCCGTCCCGCCGAAGTAGAAAGGCACATTGTAATAGCTGATCAAAATGCTGGGAAGAACACAAACCGCCGATACATAGATCGCCCCGCTGAAGGTCAGCCGGGTCAGCACGTCGTCGATATAGTCGGCCGTCTTTTTGCCGGGGCGGATACCCGGCACATAGCCTCCATACTTCTTCATGTTATCTGCAACGTCCACGGGGTTGAAGGTGACCGCCGTATAGAAATAACAGAAGAAGACGATGAATGCCACGTAGAGCAACTCGTAACCGACCCTTCCCGGAACAAGCGCACCGGCCAGCGTCTTCATCCAGGGATGCGGTATGAAGTTGGCGATGGTCGCCGGGAACATGATGATCGAAGAAGCAAAAATTGGCGGGATAACTCCCGCGGTGTTCACTTTCAGAGGAAGATGCGTCGTTTGTCCGCCATACATCTTCCGACCCACAATCCGCTTGGCATATTGTACAGGGATCCGCCGCTGTCCGCTTTCCACGAAGACGATGACTGCCACGACCACCAGCATCATGATGATGAGAAACAGGACAAAAAATATGCCCATCTCCCCGGTCGACATCAGGCTGAAAGTGCTCAAAATGGCTGCGGGCGCCCGGCAGACGATGCCTGCAAAAATGATCAGCGAGATTCCGTTGCCGATCCCCTTTTCAGTGATCTGCTCCCCGAGCCACATGATGAAGGACGTCCCGGCTGTCAGCGTAATGACCGTCATCAGCCGGAAACCCCAGCCGGGTTCGATCACAATGGATACGCCGGTCGGACCGGCCATGTTTTCCAGCCCGATGGCGATGCCGAAACCCTGGATGATGCTCAGGATCACGGTTCCGTATCGCGTATACTGGGTAATTTTCCTTCTGCCCGCATCCCCTTCCTTGGACAGCTTCTCCAGATAGGGAAAAGCCACCGTCAGCAGCTGAAGGATAATGGATGCGCTGATGTAGGGCATGATCCCCAAGGCAAAAACCGACAGATTGCTCAAAGCACCGCCCGCGAACATGTCAAAGAGCCCAAGCAATGAACCTTTTGCCTGCGCAAAAAACGCCGCCAGGGCGACGGTATCGATTCCCGGCGTCGGAACATGCGCCCCGATCCTGTACACAATGAGCAGCAGAAAGGTATAGAGAATCCGCTTCTGGAGTTCAGGTATCTTGGATATGTTTTTTAAGCCGTCTAACAAATCAGACAACCTCTATAATCGAACCGCCGGCAGCTTCGATTTTGCTCCTGGCGCTACGGCTAACCCTGCGCACCTTGAGCGAAAGAGGGTGCCCCAAATCTCCCTTACCCAGAATCTTGATGCCGTCACCCTTTCTTTTGACCAGACCGGCCTGAAGAAGACCATCCTCGTCAATGACTGAACCTTCGGGAAATCGTTTCAACTGTTCAATGTTGACCGCAATGATTTCCTTACGGAATGTGTTGCGGAAGCCTCGCTTGGGCAATCTCCTCGCCAGGGGCATCTGCCCGCCTTCAAAACCGTGCCCGACACCGCCACCGGAACGTGCCTTCTGGCCCTTGGCGCCTTTACAGGATGTCCCGCCGTGGCCCGATCCGTCCCCGCGCCCCACTCTTTTCCTCTTTTTCCGCGATCCTGCAGGGGGTTTTAGTGAGCCAAGATTCATATGTCCTTCCCCTTCACTTCTTCCATGGAGACCAGATGACCGACCTTCCTGACCATTCCCCGAATTTCGGGGGTGTCATGGAGCAATACGGAACGATTCAGCTTCCGGAGGCCCATACCGGCAAGAATTTTGCGCTGCGCTTCCGGCCTGCCAATATAGCTTTTCAGCAGTGTTATCTTGATTTTCTTCTGCACGAATGACCCCTTTACGAGGAGAGTGGCGCCTCCGCTGTACGCTTCCCTCTCAATGCTAAGATCTGATCCGGACTTTTCAGTCTGCAAAGACCGTCGATGGTTGCCTTGACCAGGTTGTGCGGGTTGTGGGAACCTAAACATTTGGTCAGGATATTGTGAACGCCGGCCACTTCCAGTACCGCCCGGACCGCCCCGCCGGCGATCAGGCCGGTCCCTTCGGATGCCGGTTTCAAAAGAACCCTGCCAGCGCCGTAGTGACCGATCACCTCGTAAGGAATGGTTCTGTTCACAACAGCGACCTGTGTCATGTTTTTCTTTGCCTGCTCCGTACCCTTTCTGATCGCTTCCGGAACTTCATGGGCTTTCCCCAGGCCCGCACCGACAGAACCCTGGCCGTCTCCTACAACAACAACGGCGCTGAACCTGAAGCGCCTCCCTCCCTTAACGACTTTGGCCGTCCTGTTGATCGCAATCACTCTGTCAAGAAGTTCCAATTCTTCCATAAATTCCCCACTCAACCCCTGTGCCATTGCAAAAAAACCACCTGATCTCTCATCCGCTAAAATTTCATCCCCGTCTCGCGAACCGCTTCAGCAAGCGCCCGGACACGACCATGATAGAGAAAACTGCCCCGGTCAAAGACAACTTGAGAAATACCCATGTCCTGAAGACGCTTGGACACCAGTCTGCCGACTTCCTTTGCCTGATCCACCTTGTTCAATTTCCCCAGGCTGCCTTTCAATTCCTGACTCAACGTAGAAGCCTCAGCGATCGTCTTCTGTGCATCGTCAGCAATGGCCTGCACGTAAATATGCAATGCGCTCCGGAACACCGACAAACGTGGCTTCGCTTCCGTTCCGAATATTTTTGCCCTGACTCTTGCCTTTCGCTTCACCCTGATCTTTTTTATCTTCTTGGATGCCAATTCCCTACCTCTTTCAAGCCGCCTGACGACCTCGAATTTCTTCTCGTCTCAGTCTCGCTTTCTTCATCAATGGTCAGCTTCCTACGGATTTCCCAACTTTCCGCCTTACAATTTCACCTGTGTATTTGATCCCCTTGCCTTTGTATGGTTCCGGTTTTTTCAGCGCCCGGATTTCCGCGGCGACGCGGCCGACAAGTTGTTTGTCAATACCGGACACAACGATATTCACGAGTTTGTCAACCTTGATGTTGATTCCTTCCGGAATCACATATTCCACCGGACTGGAATACCCGACCACCAGGCGAAGCCGGTCATTGCTCGTCTCTGCCCGGTAGCCGACACCGGAAAGCTCCAGACCCTTTTCGAAACCCTTGCTGACTCCCGTTACCATGTTGTCGACGAGTGTTCTTATCAGTCCATGATAGGATCTTGCCTTTCTGCTGTCGGATGCTTTTTTGACCGTTACGGATTTCGGATCGAGTGCCACCTCGATTTCCGGCGGAACTTCCATGGAAAGTTTCCCTTTGGGGCCCTCAAACCTGAGCGTGGCTTGATCCTGAAAAATTTTGACGCCACCCGGAACCGATACGGGCTTTTTACCTATCCTTGACATGAACGACTCCCATACCCACTAAGTTTTCAAAACACGCCTTACCAGACATTGCAAAGGATCTCACCGCCGATATTCAGGTCCCGGGCCTCTTTGTCCGTTAGGATCCCTCTGGATGTAGACAGAATCGCCGTTCCATACCCATTCAACACCCTGGGAATTTTTTCACCTCGCACATAGATGCGACGCCCCGGCCTGCTGACCCTCTGAATATCCGTGATGACGGATTTCTTACCATCCTGATATTTCAGATAAATCCGCAACTTTTCACGACCGCCATCATCTTTTTTGGCGTCATAACCGCTGATATACCCCGCTTTTTTCAATACATCGGCAATACGTACATTCATGCGGGACATCGAAACATCTGCGCTCTTGAAACGGCCGCGATTTGCATTTCTGATTCTGGTTAACATATCCGCGATCGGATCGGTCATCCCCATAAAAAACTCCTTGATATTCTTCCTACCAGCTCGATTTTACGACACCCGGTATCTCCCCTTTAAGGGAAAGATTCCTCAGGCAGATTCTGCACATATCAAATTTCCGGTAATATGCCCTCGGTCTGCCGCAAATCGGGCAACGATTGTATGCGCGGACTGAAAATTTAACAGCTCTTTTGGTTTTTGCGATTAACGATTTTTTTGCCACTCCCACTCCTCCAGAGGTTTACCGTGCCTGTGTCCCGTAATATTAATTTCTGAATGGCACACCCATGAGCTTCAACAGTTGACGTGCCTCGTCATCCGTTTTCGCGGTCGTCACAACAACAATATTCATCCCCCTGATTTTATCGATCTTGTCATAATCAATTTCCGGAAAGATGATCTGCTCTTTCAAGCCCAGCGCAAAATTTCCGCGCCCATCAAAGGATTTCGGAGAAATACCCCGGAAATCGCGAACTCTGGGCAGATTGATATTCACCAATCGATCGAAAAACTCGTACATTCGCTCCTTCCTGAGCGTCACAGAGCATCCGATCGACATTCCCTGTCGAAGTTTAAAGGTTGCAATGGATCGCCTCGCCTTGGTGATGACCGGCTTTTGTCCCGTAATGAGGGAAAGCTCCTGAACGGCGCTGTCCAGAATTTTGATGTTCTGAATCGCCTCGCCGAGTCCCATGTTGATGACGATTTTCTCGAGTCTCGGAACCTGCATGCGATTTTTGTAATCAAAAATCTTGATTAACGCGGGGACAACTTCCTTTTCATAATGATCTTTTAGTCTTGCCATTTTCCGGACCTATGTTATGCATCCAATATTTCTTGACATTTCTTGCAGATGCGGACCTTCTTGCCGTCATCCAGGACCTTGTAGCCCACCTTGACGCCCCTGTCGCACTTGCTGCATAGGAACATCACGTTCGACATCTGCAGCGGGCCTTCTTTTTCCACAATTCCCCCTTTGCCTTTCGCATCGGGCTTCTGATGTTTTTTTACAAAGTTCACCTTCTCGACAATTACTTTTCCTTCTTTACGGATGATCTTCATGATCTTGCCGGTTTTCCCTTTTTCCTTGCCGGCTTCGACCTTGACCATGTCCCCTTTTTTCAATCTGTTATGCTGCATATCTCAATCCCTGTCTGCTTGATTGTTGTTGCGCCCCGGTTTCCTTGGATTACAACACCTCCGGCGCCAGGGAAATGATTTTCATAAATTGCTTCGCCCTCAATTCCCGTGCGACCGGCCCGAATATTCTTGTTCCTACGGGTTCCAGTTGATTATTGATCAGCACGGCGGAATTGTCATCGAATTTCAAGAACGTTCCGTCCGGCCTTCGCGTTCCCTTGGCGGTTCTTACGATGACCGCCTTCATCACGTCACCTTTTTTCACCTTGGAGTTCGGGATGGCCTCTTTCACCGAAACGACGATCACATCACCCACGCCTGCGTATCTTCTCTTGGATCCGCCCAGAACCTTGACACAGGCGACTTTCTTCGCACCCGAATTATCCGCCACGTTTAAAACCGTTTGCATCTGAATCATATCTCAACTCCGCCGAACCGAAAGCTTCACCCCGCCTGATTTTCTATTTGGCCTTCTCCAACACCTCAATCATCCGCCAACGCTTCTCGCGACTCAACGGGCGGGACTCAATGATCAGCACCTTGTCGCCCACATTGCAGATATTCTTCTCATCGTGAGCCTTGAATTTAACATAGTTCCGGACATACTTTTGAAAAACCGGGTGTTTTACCAGTCTCTGAGCCCTGACAACAATGGTCTTATCCATCTTGTTGCTGACAACCACGGCCTTGATCATTCTTTTATTGCTTCGTTCGCCCATTACGATCCCGCGACCTCCTTCTGCCTCAGCACGGTCTGTATACGGGCAATGTCTTTGCGAACCCGGCCCATCATTGCCGGGGAATCCAATTGCCCGGAGGTATGGCGAATCCGGAGTCTGAAAAGCTCTTCCGCCAGATCCCTGCTTTTCTGCCGCAGTTCATCCACGCCCATATCCTTGATCTCCTTAATTTTCATCGGATAACTCCCTTGACAGAAACTTGGTGGATATGGGCAGCTTGTGCGACGCCAGCCGGAAAGCCTCCCGGGCCACTTCGCGGGAAACGCCTTCCATCTCATACATCACCACACCGGGTCGAATAACAGCCACCCACTCTTCCGGCGCGCCTTTTCCTTTTCCCATGCGCGTCTCCGCCGGTTTTTTGGTCACCGACTTATGGGGAAAGATACGAATCCAAATTTTGCCACCTCTTTTGACGTGGCGGGTCATGGCAACGCGAGCGGCCTCAATCTGTCTCGCAGTCAGCCAGCCACATTCCGTGGCCTGCAAACCGTATTCACCGAAAGTCACCTGACTGCCACGAACCGCCTTGCCGCCCATGCGTCCTCTCTGCAACTTCCTGTATTTAACCCTTTTCGGAGATAACATGTTTCAGCAACCCCAATCTCTGTACATATTCTTTTTTGGCTTTGCAAAAATTCGTCTATTTATTCGTCTCTTTCTTGCCGGGCAGAACTTCTCCATGAAATATCAATACTTTGACACCGATTAAGCCATAAGCGGTGTGGGCTTCCGTGAAACCGCAATCGATATCCGCTCTCAAGGTATGCAGAGGCACTCTTCCCTCGCGATACCATTCGGATCTCGCCATTTCAGACCCGCCCAGCCTGCCGCCGCAGTTCACCCGGATCCCCTTCGCGCCAAACTTCAAAGCGGAGGTCACACATTTTTTCATCGCCCGTCTGAAGGCGACACGCCGCTCCAACTGGAGAGCAATATTTTCGGCAACGAGCTGCGCATCGATTTCCGGTTTTCGAACCTCCAGGATGTTGATGATCACTTCGCTTTTGGTTACGGTTCTTTCCAGATCCTTCTTGAGTTTATCGATTTCAGAACCCTTCTTACCGATTATGATGCCGGGCCGCGCCGCGTAAATGTTGACTTTGGCCTTGTTAGCCGCCCTTTCGATCTCTATTTTTGAAATTCCTGCATGAAAGAGCTTCTTTTTCAGGTATTTTCTGATCTTTAAATCCTCATGGAGCAATGGGCCATAATTCTTATCCGCGTACCAGAGCGACTGCCACGTCTTAATCCCTCCCAATCTTAGCCCCACCGGGTTAACCTTCTGCCCCAACCTGTCACCTCCTCAGCGCTTACTCTTCATCCAGGATAATGGTTATGTGGCTCATCCTTTTTTTGATCGAGGCGGCCCTTCCCTGTGCCCGGGCGCGCCACCTTTTCAAAGATGGGCCCTGATCGACAAAAACGGCTTTCACATAAAGGATACTGTCATCGATATTCGGATTCTGTTTCGCATTGGCAATGGCCGATTTTAAAACTTTGCCGATAATTCCGCTGGCATATTTCCGCGTAAAAAGCAGCGTGCTTTCAGCTTCACGAATCTTTTTCCCTCTTACCAAATCCGCCACAAGTTTCGCTTTTTGTGGTGATATTCTGATATACTTGGCAACCGCTTTCGCTTCCATATCCCTCTGAACTCCAAACCGTTGATCTCACCAATAGATTATTTGCGGACTTTCGATTTTCGATCACCGGCATGACTGTAAAACGTCCTTGTCGGCGCAAACTCGCCCAGTTTGTGTCCCACCATGTTCTCCGTTACGAAAACCGGCACAAATTTCTTGCCATTGTGAACAGCAAAGGTCTGTCCAATCAACTCGGGCACCACTGTGGAACGCCGGGACCAAGTCTTAATCACGCTTTTACTGCCGGAAGAATCCGCTTTTCTGACTTTATCGAGAAGCTTTTCATCGATATACGCACCCTTTTTAACTGAACGCGCCACCTTTTAACCCCTTCTCTTTACGATATATTTGTCCGTTTTCTTGTTCTTTCTTGTCTTATGTCCCTTTGTGGGGATCCCCCATGGCGTACAGGGATGTCTCCCCCCTGAGGATTTGCCCTCTCCGCCCCCCATGGGATGGTCAACGGGATTCATGGCGACTCCCCGGACGCTGGGACGTTTTCCCAACCATCGAGATCTCCCTGCTTTGCCGATGCTCAGATTCTCGTGGTCGATATTGCTGACCTGGCCGATTGTCGCCTTGCACTCAATGAACACTTTCCGGACCTCTCCCGATGGCAGCCTGACCTGGGCATATCCTCCCTCCTTGGCCATCAGTTGCCCATAGGCGCCCGCGCTTCGAATCATCTGCGCTCCACGACCGACCTTCAGTTCAAGGTTGTGAACCAGTGTACCCAGCGGAATGTTCTTCAGGGGAACCGTATTTCCGGGTTTAATGTCCGCATTGTCGCTGCTGACGATACGATCACCCACAACCACTTTATGGGGGGCGATGACATAGCGTTTTTCACCATCCAGATAACTGACCAGAGCAATTCTGGCGGTCCGGTTTGGATCATATTCGATGGTCACTACCTTGCCCGGCACATCCGTCTTGTCTCGTCTGAAATCAACCAGCCTGTATTTTTTCTTGTGGCCGCCACCGATATGACGGCTGGTGATTCGCCCATTGGCATTGCGTCCCCCCGTCCTTTTCACGGGGCGCAGAAGGCTTTTTTCCGGAACCGCGACCGTGATCTCGGAAAAGTCAGAGCAGGTCTGAAATCTTCGCCCGGGTGATGTGGGTTTATACTTTCTGATTGCCATAAATGAGATCCCTCCCCTCTATACTCCCTCGTAGACCTCAATGCGATTGCCGGGAGCCAAGGTGACAACGGCCTTCTTCCACGAGCGTTTCTGTCCGACAACCCTGCCCAGCCGTTTTTTCTTGCCCGTCACATTCATGACATGAACGTTGAGGACCTTGACTTTGAAGAGTTTCTCAATCGCGTTGACAATTTCGATTTTATTCGCCCTGCGATCGACCTCAAAGACATATTTATTGGCCTCTTCCCTTGCGAGGGTGCTCTTTTCCGTAATCAGCGCTTTTTTAATGATGCGATACAGTTCCATTATGCCAATAATGCCCCTTCAATCATTCTCACAGAGGGTTCCAGAAGTACGACATGATCATGTTTTAACAGGTCATAAACATTGATTCCCTCTGATTTGATCATTTTAATGTCGCTGAGGTTTTTTGAAGATTTTTCCAATACCTGATTCGGCTTGTCCAGAATGAAGAGGGCTTTCCGGAAGCCGAACCGTTCAACGACTTCCTTGAATTTCCGTGTTTTGATCTCTTCCATGGGAAATTCCTTGAGGATAACGATTCGATCCTCGCTGAATTTCATGCTGAGGGCGGAGATGATGGCCGCTTTCCTTACTTTTCTGGGAACTTTAAAGGCATGTTCTTTCGGCCTGGGACCGAAGACCGTCCCCCCGCCCCTCCAAAGTGGCGAGCGTGTTGTACCCGCTCTTGCCCGGCCCGTTCCCTTCTGGCGCCATGGTTTCTTTCCGCCGCCCCGAATATCGCCCCGCTCCTTGGTCGCAGCCGTTCCCTGACGTCTCGATGCCATCTGCATCCGGACGACCTCGTAGACGACATCGTGATTGGCCTGGGCGCCGAAAACGGCATCGTTCAATTCAATCTGCGACACCTTGTTCTTATCAATATCAAATACATCCGCAACCGGCATATCGACTCCCGAATCTAACTGAGCGACCTTGCTTTGATCGCCCTTTTAATCAGCACGATCCCGTTCTTTCCACCGGGCACGGCTCCCTTGACCAGGATCAGATTTTGTTCAGGCCTGACCGCCCATACTATCACATTCTGAATGGTTACCCTCTCGCTTCCCATATGCCCCGGCAACTTCTTTCCCTTGAAGACCCTGGAAGGATCTGCACTGGCGCCGATGGAACCCGGAGCCCGGTGAAACATGGAGCCATGGGTCGCTCTGCCTCCGCTGAAGCCGTGCCTTTTCACAACACCGGCAAAGCCTTTACCCTTTGAGGTGCCGGAAACATCGACGTAATCGCCGACTTTGAAAAGATCGACCTTCAGTTCCTGACCGAGTTCATAAGCATTTGAAGCGGTCCTGAATTCCCGAAGCAACCTGAAGAGCCCTTTGTCCGCCTTATTGAAGTGCCCCTGAAGCGCTTTCGTGACATTCTTCCGCTTCACGCGCCCGAAACCCAGCTGGACGGCATCATACCCGTCGATATCCCGAGTCTTTTTTTGTATCACAACGGAGGGTTCCGCCTCGATGACCGTTACCGCCACAGACTCTCCAAGTTCTGAAAAGATCTGCGTCATCCCCAGTTTTTTGCCAATGATTCCTATTTCCATGATTTCACACGTCTTCACGAAACCGGTATTCTCAAGAAAAACAGGAGATGGATTTCCCGGAACCGTCCATCTCCCTTGCCTGAAATCTAAAGTTTGATCTCCACATCCACGCCGGCAGACAGATCCAGTTTCATCAGGGCATCCACGGTAGACTGCGTCGGCTCAATGATATCGATCAGGCGCTTGTGTGTCCTGATTTCAAACTGCTCTCTCGACTTCTTGTCCACATGGGGAGATCGGTTGACACAGTACTTGTTGATTTCCGTCGGGAGCGGAATCGGCCCTGCTACACGGGCGCCCGTCCTTCTGGCCGTCTCTACGATATCCTCAACGGATCGATCCAGTAGCTTGTAATCGTACGCTTTGAGGCGGATTCTAATTTTTTGATCTTTCATGATTTATACAATCTCATCCGTTTCGCTTCATTCGATGATCTTGCTGACAACGCCCGCGCCGACTGTTCTGCCACCTTCCCGTATGGCAAACCGGAGCTGTTCCTCCATGGCAATGGGGGTAATGAGCTGGATCTCCAGATTGACATTGTCGCCCGGCATCACCATTTCGACCCCTTCGGGAAGCGTGCAAACGCCGGTCACGTCAGTCGTCCGGAAGTAAAACTGGGGCCGGTAGCCGGGGAAAAACGGGGTATGCCGGCCGCCTTCTTCTTTGGTCAAAACATAAACGGCAGCGTTGAACTTCGTGTGCGGCGTGATGGATCCGGGCTTTGCGACGACCTGACCCCTTTCCACTTCCTCGCGCTTGGTTCCTCTCAAAAGGACGCCGATGTCATCGCCTGCGCGTCCCTCATCCAGCGTTTTACGGAACATTTCCACGCCGGTGCAAACGGTTTTAAAGGTCGGGCGAATCCCGATGATCTCCACTTCGTCACCGGTGCGAATGATCCCGCGATCAACCCTGCCGGTCACCACTGTTCCGCGGCCGGAAATAGAAAACACATCCCCTACGGGCATCAGGAAGGGCTTGTCCAGGACACGAACCGGCTCGGGAATGTACTCGTCAACGGCATCCATCAGTTTGAAGATGGACTGGACATCCGGATCGTTTTCATCATCGCTCTCGAGCGCCTTGAGCGCCGATCCACGAATGATCGGAAGTTCATCCCCGGGAAATTCGTATGCCGTAAGCAGCTCTCTCAACTCCAGTTCCACGAGGTCAAGCAACTCCGGGTCGTCGACCAAGTCGACTTTATTCATGTAGACGACGATATAGGGAACCTGAACCTGTCTTGCAAGGAGGATGTGCTCCCGGGTCTGGGGCATGGGGCCGTCGGATGCGGCAACAACCAGAATGGTGCCGTCCATATGCGCCGCTCCGGAAATCATGTTTTTGATATAGTCCGCGTGACCGGGACAATCCACATGGGCATAATGCCTCTTGGCAGTCTGATACTCCACGTGGCAGATGTTGATGGTCACGCCTCTTTCCTTTTCTTCGGGGGCATTGTCGATGGAGTCAAAAGGCCTGAATTCAGCCAACCCTTTCTTGGCCAAGTGTTTGGTGATCGCGGCCGTCAATGTGGTTTTTCCATGATCCACATGCCCAATCGTCCCGATATTGAGATGCGGCTTTGTCCTTTCAAATTTTTTCTTAGCCATTTTTTCCTACCTCCTTAAGCGTTGAATGGTTCCGTTGTTGTCCTATTCGATTTCAGACCTTTGCTTCATGCCTTTCCCGTTTATGCAAGCATCATCCCACAGGTTCCGACGGCAGGGATTCGCCCTTTACCGAAAAACTAAAATCTGTAATGGGCAAACGCTTTGTTCGCCTCCGCCATCTTGTGGACGCTCTCTCTTTTTTTGATGGCCGCCCCGCGATTATTGGCAGCATCAATCAGTTCCGCGGCCAATTTTTCCTTCATTGTTTTTTCGGTTCTCTCCCTCGAATGCAAAATCAGCCAGCGAATCCCGAGAGCAAGACGCCGGGACGGCACAACTTCGGTAGGAACCTGATACGTGGACCCCCCAACCCGTCGCGATTTCACCTCAATCACCGGTTTGACGTTATTGATCGCCTTCTCAAACACTTCGACCGGAGATTCCTTGGTGCGCTTTTCGATGATGTCAAAGGAACCGTATAGGATCGATTCAGCGACGCTTTTTTTGCCCCTCTTCAGAAGGTTGTTGATAAACTTCGCTACCAGTTTGTTGTTGTACTTCGGATCCGGCAGTATTTCCCTTTTTGCGATTTCCCTTCTTCGCGGCATATGAATATCTCCATCCTAACTCGGTCTCTTGGCTCCGTATTTCGACCTGCCCTGTTTTCTGTCCTGAACACCCACGGAATCCAGCGTCCCCCTGACGATGTGATATCGGACACCCGGAAGATCCTTGACACGACCGCCTCTGACCAGTACCACTGAATGTTCTTGAAGATTGTGTCCCATTCCGGGTATGTAGGATGTTACTTCATAACCGCTGGTCAGACGCACTCGGGCCACTTTGCGCAATGCCGAATTGGGCTTTTTCGGTGTCGTTGTGTAAACCCTGACACATACCCCCCTGCGCTGCGGTGAACTGATGAGCGCAGGTGTTGCCGCCTTTTTCTGCATTTTGGCCCGACCCTTGCGAACCAGTTGATTTATTGTGGGCATTCTTCCTCCCGAAAACCTTCGTAGCGATTCTTTTTCTGGATTAGCAAAAGGTGTGCTACATATCAATTTGCTGTTTGTGTGTCAAGTACTTTCTCTTCCGTATTTTCATTTGTTTGCTGATCTTCAAGTTCTGCATTCTCGTCGGCGGTTGTCCGAACCCCGAGTTTACGGTAAATTGAAAGACCCGTGCCGGCCGGGATCAGCCGCCCCATGATAACATTTTCTTTAAGCCCCCTTAAATAATCAACTTTACCCGCCAGAGAGGCTTCCGTCAGAACACGGGTTGTCTCCTGGAAGGAAGCCGCTGAAATAAAGCTCTGGGTGCTGAGGGAAGCCTTTGTGATGCCCAGTAAAATGGGCTTTCCGATCGCCGGCTGACCGCTTTTTGCGATTACCCTCTCATTTTCTTCCTGAAAACGGTATCGCTCCACCTGCTCATCTGAAATGAACGATGTATCACCCGGTTCAACGACCTTGACGCGGCGCAGCATCTGGCGGACAATGACCTCCATGTGCTTGTCATTGATCTTGACGCCCTGGAGCCGGTAGACCTCCTGGACCTCGTCGACCAAATAACGGGCCAGCTCCTTTTCGCCCTTGATGGTCAGCAAATCATGAGGATTGTTCACTCCGTCCATCAAAGCCTCGCCGGCCGCCACGCGATCCCCCTCCTGGACGCTGACGTGTTTGCCCTTCGGGATCAGGTATTCCTTTTCCTCTCCGCTGTCGGGGCTGATGATGATCTTTCTCTTCCCCTTGGCATCCTTGCCGTAGGATACCGTACCGTCAATCTCGCTGATCACGGCAAACTCTTTCGGCTTGCGCGCTTCAAACAGCTCCGCGACCCTGGGAAGCCCTCCGGTGATGTCTTTGGTCTTGGTCGTCTCCCGGGGAATCTTCGCAAGAATGTCTCCGGCGCTGACGGTGTCTCCTTCTGACACGACGAGATTCGACCCGACAGGCAGCAAATGCCTGGCGACGGCGTTGCTCCCGGGAATCTTCGCCGTTTTGCCCTTGCTATCCTTGATGGAGACACGCGGACGCAGATCGGTCCCCCGAAATTCGACAATCACCTTTCGGGACAGGCCGGTTACCTCATCCAGCTGTTCCTGCATGGTTTTTCCCTCTGTGATGTCGCCGAATTTCACGGTTCCATCCACTTCAGCCAGAATTGGAATGGAGAAGGGGTCCCATTCGGCGATGAGATCGCCTTTTTTCAGAACACTTCCGTTCTTGACCTTCAGGTGCGCCCCGTAAGGGACAGGATATTTGCCTCGGCTCCTCTGCTGCTCATCCAGAACATGCACTTCTCCGTTCCGGTTCATCACCACCAGGTCCGCGCCTTTTGAAGTTGCGGATGATTCCATCTTGCTCTTCACCGCATTGATGTTGACGAACTTCACCTTGCCGTCATGTCGGGCCTGAAGGGTGGAGTGCTCTTCAAATTTTGCCGTACCACCGATGTGAAAGGTCCTCATGGTCAGCTGCGTACCGGGCTCTCCGATGGACTGGGCCGCGATGATTCCGACCGCCTCGCCGATGTTGACGAGATGCCCGTGCGCCAGATCGCGTCCATAGCACCTGGCACAGACGCCATGTTTCGATTTGCAGGTCAGCACAGAACGGATATTGACCTTCTCGATGCCCACCCGATCGATCTCATCGGCAAGGAACTCGTCGATGGCCTGATTGGCCTGAACGACAACCTCTCCTGTAAACGGGTCTCGAATCTCTTCCAGGGCAACCCGCCCCAGCACCCGCTCACCGGCCGTCTCAATGATTTCACCGCCCTCCATCAGTGCAGATACGTAAATGCCGTCAATCGTGCCGCAATCATCCTCACTGATAATGCAATCCTGCGCCACGTCGACCAACCTCCGCGTCAGATAACCGGAGTTGGCGGTCTTCAGAGCCGTATCCGCCAGTCCCTTGCGGGCACCATGTGTCGAAATAAAGTATTGAAGGACCGTCAGACCTTCCCGAAAATTCGCGGTAATGGGAGTTTCGATGATCTCTCCGGAAGGTTTGGCCATGAGGCCTCTCATCCCCGCCAGCTGACGGATCTGTACCGCACTGCCTCTCGCGCCGGAATCTGCCATCATGTAAATGGGGTTAAAACTTTCGTCTTCCCTTTTCAAACCTTCCGTCGCTTCCCCGCCCTCCTGACCGATGCCGACCAGCATATCGGCGGCAATCTTCTCCGTTGCCTGGGCCCAGATGTCAATCACCTTGTTATACCGTTCTCCATCGGTGATAAGACCATCCATATACTGCTTCTGGATCTTCACCACTTCCTTGTCCGCCCGGTTCACGATTTCCTTTTTGGTTTCCGGGATCACCATGTTGTCGATGGCGATGGAAGCTCCCGATATCGTTGCATACTTAAAGCCAAGATCTTTGAGTCGATCGGCCAGCAGGACTGTGGTTTTATCGCCACAGGAACGGTAACAGCGGTCAATCAGGTTGGACAGCTCCTTCTTGTTCATCACCCGATTAATGGCGTCAAAGGAGATCTCTTCGGGAATGATCTCGTAAAGAACGACACGGCCCACCGTCGTTTCCTTCAGGGCGCCGTCGATGCGTACTTTTATTTTGGCGTGCAGTTCCACAACGCCGGCATCCAGCGCGGATCGAACCTCTCCGGGACCGGAAAAAACCATCCCTTCACCCCGCACGGAGGATCGGGCTCTCGTCAGATAATAGATACCCAGAACGATATCCTGACCCGGAATGATGATGGGTTTGCCATTGGCCGGCGACAGGATGTTGTTCGTCGACATCATCAGGACCCGTGCTTCGGTCTGGGCTTCAATGGAAAGGGGAACATGGACGGCCATCTGGTCTCCATCGAAATCGGCATTGAATGCCGTGCAGACCAGGGGATGAAGCTGAATTGCTTTGCCCTCGATGAGCACCGGTTCGAATGCCTGAATGCCCAACCGGTGGAGGGTCGGCGCCCGATTCAGCATGATGGGGTATTCGCAAACCACCTCGTCGAGCGCATCCCAGACTTCCGCCGTTTCCCGCTCGACCATTTTTTTTGCGCTTTTCACCGTATTGACATAGCCTTTGTCCTGAAGCCGGTTGTACACAAAGGGCTTGAAGAGCTCGAGCGCCATTTTTTTCGGCAGGCCGCACTGGTGCAGGCGAAGATCCGGGCCGACCGTGATGACGGACCGCCCTGAATAATCCACCCGCTTGCCCAGCAGATTCTGACGGAACCTTCCCTGTTTGCCCTTCAGCATGTCCGAAAGGGACCGAAGGGGGCGCTTGTTGGATCCTGTAATCGCCCTGCCCCGCCGGCCATTGTCGAAGAGGACATCGACGGCCTCCTGAAGCATTCGTTTTTCGTTCCGAATGATGATCTCAGGGGCATTCAATTCCTGCAGTCTTTTCAGGCGGTTGTTCCGGTTGATCACGCGCCGGTAGAGATCGTTCAGGTCCGATGTGGCGAAACGCCCTCCGTCCAGTGGAACCAGCGGCCTCAAATCGGGAGGAATGACCGGGAGGACGGTCAGTATCATCCATTCGGGCTTGTTGGAAGATTTTCGCAGCGCTTCAACGACCTTCAGCCGCTTGACGAGCTTTTTGCGCTTGGTGTCGGAAACCGCCACCTTCAGTTCATCCCGCAGCTCTTTATCGAGTTCGACCAGATCGATTTCCGTAAGGAGCTTCCGGATCGCTTCCGCGCCGATACCGACCTCAAAGGCTTCCGCACCATACTGCTCTCTGAAATCGATCAACTCCTCTTCGGAAAGCAGCTGCTTCTTGCGCAACGGCGTTTCCCTAGGATTGAGCACAATCCAGGACTCGAAATAGAGAACCTTTTCAAGCTCTTTCAACGTCAAGTCCATGACGTTTCCGATGCGGCTGGGAAGGCTCTTGAGAAACCAGATATGTGCGACCGGGGTGGCCAGCGTAATGTGGCCCATTCTTTCCCTGCGCACCTTTGACTGGATAACCTCCACGCCGCATTTCTCGCAAACAACGCCCCGGTGCTTCATCCGCTTGTAACGGCCGCACAGACATTCATAATCCTTCACGGGACCAAAAATCTTTGCACAGAACAGACCGTCCCGTTCCGGTTTGAAGGTCCGGTAGTTGATGGTCTCCGGTTTCTTGACTTCCCCTTTCGACCAGGAAAGGATCTTCTCCGGGGAGGCAATCCCCATCTTGATCAGATTGAAGCGGATGGGATCCTTTGGCTTTTCAAAATAACTGAACACATCTTCCACGGATGTTTTCTCCTTTGGAAATCAAAAATTCAAAGCGTGACCCGAAAGCTCATTTCGATTCAGCGTTTCTCCGTTTTAATTTCTCAAATCACTCCTCCTCGATCAGTTCCACATCAAGTCCCAGGCTCTGCAATTCCTTCACGAGAACATTAAAAGATTCCGGAAGTCCGGGCTCCAGAGTATGCTCCCCCTTCACAATGGCTTCATAAATTCGGGTCCTTCCCGCCACGTCATCGGATTTCACCGTCAGAAATTCCTGCAGCGAATAAGCGGCCCCGTAAGCCTCCATGGCCCAAACCTCCATCTCTCCCAGTCTCTGACCGCCGAATTGCGCCTTGCCGCCCAGCGGCTGTTGGGTCACCAGAGAATAAGGGCCGATGGATCTTGCGTGAATCTTGTTGTCGACCAGGTGATGGAGTTTCAGCATGTAGATCATACCCACAGTAATTTCCTGGTCAAAGGGCTCCCCGGTCCTGCCGTCATACAGTACGGTCTGTCCCGCTTCGGGGAGATTCGCAATCTTCAGCATGTCCTGGATTTCACTCTCATGGGCGCCTTCAAATACCGGCGTCGCCACGGAAATGCCTTTTTTCAGTTTGCCGACGAACTTTTTGATTTCCGCTTCTGTGGCACCGTCCACAAAGCGGTTGCACTCGGGGGAAGCATAAAGCCGTTTCAGCTCTTTTTTCAGGGAATCCAAACTGTAATGCTTCTCCATCAGCGCGCTGATCTGCTCTCCCAGGCCTTTCGCCGCCCAGCCGAGATGGGTTTCGAGGATTTGACCCACGTTCATCCTGGATGGAACGCCCAGGGGATTCAGAATAATATCAACCGGCGTGCCATCGCTGAAATAGGGCATGTCTTCCTCAGGCAGGATTCTGGACAAAACGCCCTTGTTTCCGTGGCGGCCGGCCATTTTATCCCCCACCGAAAGTTTTCGTTTGATGGCAATATAAACCTTGACCAGTTTGATGACACCGGGCGGGAGCTCGTGACCCGCCTTCAGTTTCTCTTTTCTTTCCTCAAACAGGGCTTCCACAAACTCGACCTTCCGGGAAAGATTGGAAAGGAGGGCGTTGATTTTTTCCTCCGTCTGGATATCGTTCAGGATCGATATTTCTTTCCAGAGCGAAAAGGGGATTCGATCCAGGACCTCTTCCGTGAGAATGTCCCCTTTCTTCAGCAGATTTTTTTTCTTCTTCGGATCGACCAGCTTGGCCGCGGACATTTTGCCGACCAGCATGGCATGAACTTTATTCTTGACCGCCTCCGTGACAATCTTGATCTCGTCGTCACGGTCTTTCTGAAGATGCGCCAGGGCTTCATCCTCGATAAACTGGGAGCGCGAATCCTTCTCGGACCCTTTCCGAATGAAAATTTTTGCGTCGATGACGGTCCCTTCTACGCCGGGAGGGACGCGCAGAGAGGTGTCCCGTACGTCACTGGCCTTTTCGCCAAATATGGCGCGCAGAAGTTTTTCCTCTGAAGACAACTGGGTCTCACCCTTCGGGGTGATCTTCCCGACCAGAATGTCGCCCGGTTTCAGGGCAACTCCCATCCGGACAATGCCGCTCTCATCCAGGTTTCTGAGGGCCTCCTCACCGACATTCGGGATGTCGCGGGTGATTTCCTCCTTTCCCAGTTTCGTATCCCGGGCCATGGTTTCAAATTCTTCGATATGGATCGAGGTATAGATATCATCCTTTACGATCCGTTCACTGACGAGGATGGAATCTTCATAGTTGTATCCCCCCCAGGACATGAACGCGACCATGACGTTTCGGCCCAGGGCAAGCTCTCCATTGTCGGTTGCAGGTCCGTCGGCAATGATGTCCCCCTGATTCACCCGGTCTCCCGTATCCAAGATGGGTTTCTGGTTGAAGCAGGTGTCTTGATTGGAACGCTGGTACTTGGTGAGATTATAAATATCGACGCCGATGTCCAATCCGTCTTTTTCATTGCCGTCACATTTCACCACGATCCTCGAAGCATCCACACTTTCTACGATGCCGGCACGTTTGGCGACGACGACCGCTCCCGAATCCCGGGCAACCACGGCTTCCATTCCAGTACCGACGAGGGGGACAGCAGGCTTCATGAGGGGTACGGCCTGACGCTGCATGTTGGAACCCATCAGCGCGCGGTTGGCGTCATCGTGTTGCAGGAAGGGAATCAGCGTCGCTGCCACGCTCACCAGCTGGTTTGGCGACACATCCATCATATTGATGTCGTCCGGAATGACGGTGAGAAAATCCCCCCCCCTCCGCGCAGAGATCAGTTCCTCAACGAAACGGCCATCCTTGTCGAGCGGCCTGTCCGCTTGCGCAATGATGAAATTCTCCTCTTCAATCGCCGTGAGATATCGGACTTCTCCGGTCACTCTGCCGTTCTGAACCACGCGGTAAGGTGTTTCGATGAAACCGAACTCGTTAACCCTCGCATAGGTGCTCAGCGACACAATCAGCCCGATGTTCGGCCCTTCCGGAGTCTCCACCGGACAGATTCGGCCATAATGCGTGGGGTGCACGTCCCGGACTTCAAATCCCGCCCGCTCCCGCGTCAACCCGCCGGGACCAAGGGCCGAAAGACGGCGTTTATGGGTTATTTCAGACAGGGGGTTGGTCTGGTCCATGAACTGTGACAGCTGGGAGGAACCAAAAAACTCATTGACCACTGCGGAAACCGGCTTCGCATTGATGAGGTCGTGGGGCATCATCGTTTCAATATCCTGGAGGCTCATCTTTTCCTTGATGGCCCGTTCCATCCGGACCAGGCCGATGCGGTACTGATTTTCGATCAGTTCCCCGACGGAGCGCACTCGACGGTTGCCGAGGTGGTCAATGTCGTCGACATTGCATTCGGCCACGCCATTCTTGAGGTCAATGAGATACTTGACGGCGGCCAGAATGTCCTCATTGCGGAGAATCGTCACCTCGGTCGGCACATCCAGGCGGAGTTTGTAGTTCATCTTGGCACGCCCCACGTCGGAAAGATCATAACTCTCCGGTTCAAAGAAGAGGCTCCGGAAAAATGCACCGGCCGTTTCCGGGGTCGGCGGATTGCTGGGCCTCAGCCGCCGGTATATCTCAATGATCGCTTCCTCTTTCGTCTCCAGTCGGTCCGTTAACAGTGTATCCCGGATGGATGCGTTGTCCCGCTCATCATCAATGTGAATGAAGCTGATCTCACGAATCCCCTTTTCCCGGATTCGAGCCAGTGCCTCCAGCGTCAATTCTTCGTTGCATCGCAACAACATTTCACCCGTTTCGGGTTCAATGACATCGGAAGCCAGGATTTTCCCGAGCATATCGAGGTCACTGATCGCAATGTGCTCGATCTTGAGATCCAGCATCCGCTTCAAATGCGGCTTGGTAATCTTTCTCCCCTTTTTGACGATCACCTCTCCTGTCTTTGACGCCTTGATGTCTTCAGGGGCTTTTTCACCGATGACGGAATCGTCAACAACCAGACGGGGTTCATCACCCTTGATCAATACGGTTTCGATTCCATAAAAGTAATGCAGCAATTGCTCTGTCGAGTACCCCATGGCCTTCAAGAGAATCGTTACCGGCATTTTTCGCCTTCTGTCGATCCTCACATAAAGGAGATCCTTGGAGTCAAATTCCAGGTCCAGCCAGGATCCCCGGATGGGAATGATGCGCGCGGAATAGATCAGCTTTCCGCTGGCAAGCGTTTTCCCTTTGTCATGGTCAAAAAAGATCCCGGGGGACCGGTGCAACTGGCTGACGATGACCCTTTCCGTGCCGTTGATCGTAAAGGTCCCGTTTTCCGTCATCAGGGGGATCTCGCCGAAATAGATTTCCTGTTCCTTGATGTCCCGGATTTGCTTCTGATCGGAACCAGGATCGCTGTCGAATACAACCAGACGGACGACAATCTTCAGGGGCGCCGCATAGGTCATCCCCTTCTGCACGCATTCCTTGAGGTCGTAGCGAACGTTCCCGATATTGTAGCTGACGAATTCCAGGGAACATTTCCGGCTGTAGTCTGAAATGGGGAATACACTCTTGAACGCTCCCTGGAGCCCGAAATTTCCCCGTTGGGACGGATCCACATCTTTCTGCAGGAACTTTTCGTAAGACTTGGTCTGAATGTCAATCAGATTGGGAATATCGACAATTTTCTTGATCCGACCAAAATTTTTTCTAAGCTCGCTCATGGCATCCTTAAATTATGATTTGCTGCCTAAGACTTCTCGCGTTAAAGAGTGATCCTTTTCCCGCATGTCCAATGAAAATTTATTTGATCTCGACGGTGCCGCCGACTTCTTCAATCTTTTTCTTGATATCGGCCGCCTCATCCTTGGATACCCCTTCTTTGATGGGTTTCGGAATTCCTTCGACCATATCCTTTGCCTCTTTAAGTCCCAGACCGGTAATTGCCCTCACGACTTTGATCACCTGGATCTTCTGGTCGCCGAATCCTGTCAGCATGACATCGAACTCCGTTTTTTCCTCCGCTGCGCTGGCCACCTCGGCGCCCGCTGATACAGAAGCCGCAACGGCAACCGGCGCCGCTGCCGACACACCGAATTTCGCTTCCAGTTCCTTGACCAGTTCGGAAAGCTCGAGAACGGTCATTCCCTCAATGAATTTCACGACATCTTCTTTTGTAATCTGGCTAGACATATGCTTTCATTCCTTCCTGTATTTTTTTAATTTGTCTTTTCTCTTTTCTGACGATAGGCTTCCAAAATCTGAACCATACTTCTCGGCACCGCACTGAGGACGCTCACGAACCCCGTCTGCACGCCGACCAAGACCGAGAGAAGTTTCCCCAAGAGGACTTCACGGGAAGGCAGCATCGCCAGTTGGTTCAGCTGTTCCCCGGTGATGACCTTGCCATTCAGCATGCCTGCCCGGATTTCGAGGTCGGCATTTTTCTTGGCAAAGTCGACAAGGACTTTGGCAGTTTCCACCACATCGGTGTAGTTCAGTGCGATGGCCAGAGGACCTTTGAACTGCTCCTGCATTCCCGACAAGTCGGTCTCTTTTGACGCAATGCGAAGAAGGGTGTTTTTCACCACCCTGAATTCCGTGTCCGTCTTGCGGAGCGCATTTCTCAAGGTGGTGATCTTTTCCACATTCAAACCACTGCAGTTTGCAAGCACCGCCAGGTTAAAATGCTTCAGTTTTTCGTGTAGTTCGGCAACGACCAGCTCTTTCGTTTTTCGATCCAATCCCTAACCTCCTTTCATGAAATGACGATTACTCGTTTTCTCTTGACACGTTTCCGTTCCGAATCGTTATAAAGAAAGTCAGAGAACAGATCGGCATACAGGATTCATGAAAAACAACTGCTTTCGCCAGAATTTTTGTTTTCATCTCGGCAGGCCGAATCCGATCGTTTAAACCCATGTACCTGCTGTCTCAGACTTTTTCATCGATCCGACTGAACCGGACCTTTATTTGTTTTAATCCTTTTTCATATATTTCTGACTTCCAGCGGATCTACTTTAATGCCGGGACCCATGGTCGTGGAAATCGATATGCTCTTTAAATAAGTCCCCTTGCTGGATGCCGGTTTCAACTTGATGATCGTTTCGATCAGAGCCGTCACATTCTCCAGGAGTTTTTCGGCGCCGAATGAGACTTTCCCGACAGGGCTGTGAACGATGCCGGCCTTCTCCACCCGAAACTCAACCTTGCCGGCCTTCAGTTCGTTGACGGCTTTCGCCACATCGAAGGTCACGGTTCCCACTTTCGGGTTTGGCATCAATCCCCGAGGCCCCAGAATCTTTCCCAGTTTTCCGACACTCCCCATCATGTCCGGTGTTGCGACCACACGGTCAAATTCAAGCCATCCAGTTTTGATCCTTTCGACAACGTCATCCGTGCCGATGATGTCGGCCCCGGCATCGACGGCTTCCTTTTCTTTTTCACCCTTGGCGAATACGAGCACCCGAACCGATTTTCCAAGACCATTGGGCAAGACCACGCTTCCCCGAACCATTTGGTCGGCATGGGCGGGATTGACTCCCAATCGAATGGCCGCGTCGACCGTTTCGTCAAACTTGGTCCGCGATGTCGCCACAACAAGATCCACGGCTTCTTTCAGTGTATGGCGTTTCCCCCGTTCAACTTTCTGCTTGGATTCCAGATAACTTTTTCCTCTTTTAAACATAGTCAAACCTCTGATTCAATCATCCCGGCCGACTCTTGAGACCGGGTTTCCTGAAAAGTAAAACTTGCCCCGAAGCATATTTTCACCCGATGGTTGCAGGTCTTTCGAAAATGCTTCATCTGATTACGCCGTAATTTCGATCCCCATGGATTTAGCCGTTCCCTCGATAATCCGGATCGCACCGGAGATATCGACAGCGTTTAAATCATTGTATTTCAATTCGGCAATTTCCCGTACCTGTTTTGCCGTGACCGATCCGACCTTCTCTTTTTTCGGGTTGCCGGAGCCTTTTGCGATTTTTGCCGCCTGCTTGAGCAGAACCGACGCCGGAGGCGTCTTCGTCACAAACGTGAAGGACCGATCTGCATAGACCGTGATCACAACCGGGATGACCATACCCTCCTGGCTCTGCGTCATGGCATTGTAGGCCTTGCAGAATTCCATGATATTGACGCCATGCTGACCCAGTGCCGGCCCGATCGGCGGCGAAGGGGTCGCCTTGCCCGCCTTGATCTGCAGCTTGATGTTCGCGATTATCTTCTTTGCCATATGATCACCTGCTCCCTATATTTTGACGCTTCCTTCGCGACAGTTAAATCGGGCCCGGATTCTGTCTGAATTCTTCTCACGCCCCGAAGGAGATCAACTCTGAACAACTTGAATAAAATCCAATTCCACCGGCGTTGATCGGCCGAAAATGCTGACAATGACCCTCAATTTTCCTTTTTCAGGCTTGACTTCATCGATGATGCCGTCAAAATTGGTGAAGGGGCCGTCGATGATGCGCACATGATCACCTTCCTCGAACTTAAATTTCGGCTTCGGCTTTAACGTCCCTTCGTCAATCCTGCTTTTCAGGAGATCCACATCCTTATCGGGAATAGGTGTCGGTTTGTCCCTGCCTCCAATGAATCCCGTAACCTTGGGGGTATCCTTGACAAGATGCCAGGTGTTGTCATTCATTTCCATTCGAACCAGAATGTACCCTGGAAAAAACTTTCGCTTAGACGTCTTTTTTTCTCCGGAAACCAGTTCTACGATATCCTCCTCGGGAATCATAATATCCGAAAAAAAAGGCTGCATGCCCGCCGTGGCAATTCTTTCCTGCAGAGAAAGTTTCACCCTGTTTTCAAATCCGGAATAGGTGTGAACCACATACCACTTGAGAGCCATCTGATTTAACCCAGCGTTAGCCTGATGATTTTGCTGATGCCGAAATCAACAATACCCAGGAAGAGGGAGACAATGACGACCACGATAATGACAACGGATGTGGAAGCAAGGGTTTGTTTGGGTGTTGGCCAGGTAACCTTCTTCAGTTCGACCTTTGCTTCTTTCAGAAATATTTTTACTTTCTCGAACAGGACTCTTATCTTATCCATGAGAAAATCCAATTCAAATCAATTTGAAGATAATTGGCAGGCCAGGAGGGACTCGAACCCCCAGCATCCGGATTTGGAGTCCGGCGCTCTATCCATTAGAGCTACTGGCCTGTTCCATGTTCATATCGGATCGAAGCGATCGGAAATTACTTGGTCTCCCGGTGAACCTTATGGGACCGGCAGAACTTGCAGTATTTTTTCAATTCCAAGCGATTCTGCATGGTCCGCTTGTTCTTTGTCGTCGTGTAATTTCTCTGCTTGCATTCTGTGCAAGCCAACGTAATGATATTTCTCATGATTATCCTCTTTTAAAAACAATGGAGCCCACGACCAGGATTGAACTGGTGACCTCATCCTTACCAAGGATGTGCTCTACCGACTGAGCTACGTGGGCTGATAAATCCTGCGCCTTCTTCAATTTAATGGAGCGGGAAACGGGATTCGAACCCGCGACCCTCAGCTTGGAAGGCTGACGCTCTAGCCACTGAGCTACTCCCGCTTATACATTGAGAACCAACGATTCACTGCCTCTGCATGGTCCATCTTCAGTCATGCATCGGATTAAAGCATGGTGGAGGGGGGAGGATTCGAACCTCCGTAGGCTTCGCCGGCAGATTTACAGTCTGCTCCCTTTGGCCGCTCGGGAACCCCTCCAGTCTTCGATATCGTAACTGGAGCTGGCGATGGGACTCGAACCCGCAACCTGCTGATTACAAATCAGCTGCTCTACCTGTTGAGCTACGCCAGCCGTTAAATACACAACTTACCAAGATAATTAGCGAAACAACCATGACAAGGGCACAGTTTGCCACTGATTGCTCTTGTATGAATCGCGTGAATTTGTTACTTTAAAATCAACACATTATTTTGTCAAGATTTTTTTTCTTTCCGTTTCAAAAAACATCCGCGGAAAATATGTATATTTTTGTGTCCTTGTCTTTCCATGCCTGTGGTTGTAGGCCTGCTTTATGGCAGGTTTCTTCCAGAAAAGTGATCCTTTCCCAGCCGTACGCTGTCGCCACCTGCGGCAACAGCAAGCCGGAATGACGGTCTTTGGTTATATACAAACCATGCTTCCCCACCTCAATCTCCCGAATATCCGAAATCTGCAGGAGCGGACCCAAAACGGAAATTTCAAAGGACAGCTCCTCAAATTCCTCCGGACGCAATCTCGGAAATCTCGGATCGTGAAAGGCCGCGGCGACGGCCATTTCCCTGACCGTCTGATAGAGCGGCTTGATGGCATCGATGTAACCGATACATCCCCGCAACTGATCGTTTTTCTTTAAGGTTACAAAAGCACCCCTTTTTTCCTTCAGAATGTCCGAACGAATCGGAAAATCGCCATACCCGCGACCGGTCAGTTTTGCGGCGATGGAGTCCTGCACAAGGTCATGCAATAAATTTTTATCCTGTTCCGTTAATTCCACATCCGTTCACCGATTATTGACTCAAATCATCAGCTGGAAGGCTCCGATAAAACGCAACGGAAGCATAACCAACAATGCGGCTTCGCCTGTCCCCGACGACATCACCGGAATTTTCATATTTCAGGATTTCGGCGCGGTCGGCTCCCAGTTTTCGAGCAGCCATGATCACGACAGCCGACGGACCGCCGCCACAGGCTTCCGTTGCGCCTTTGGCAAGTTCCATCAACAGACCGGGCGCATCCATTTTTTGCATGCACCGCAAGGCGATACCGTCCATGCGCACGGCCTCTTCATAAGCATAGTCGTGGGAAAGATCGGAGCTGGCCACGAGCAGCACCTTTCGATGGCCGGCCGCATGTACGATTGCGCGAGCGAGTTGTTCACAGGTATCGGCACGCTGATCCGCCATAATCAGGGGGACGAAATGAAATTGACCCAGTGCCCTCTGCAGGAAGGGCAGTTGAATCTCGATGGCATTGTATTCCTGCATGTGCGCATCCGGTAGAACGGACACAACACTGCTTTGCGCCGCAATTTCGTCGGCCAGTTCGGCATGAACCGGAACAATGCCCAAGGGTGTTTCATATCCCCCTCTGTTGAATACGGACACCCCCCGGAATGATGCGCGGTGGCTCGGCCCCACGACAATGACAGCATCATAGGTCCGTCCCCGAATGAGTTTGTAAGCACAGGCAGCCACCTGCCCGGAATAGGCGTAACCGGCATGCGGAGCAAGCAAACCGACCACTTCACCCGGAATCTGCTGTGGGGATGCCTGGTCGAAGAAACGGTCTATTTGCGCACGTAATTCAGACGGGTGTCCAGAATACCAGGAACCGGCGATCATGGATTTTCTCAAAGGCGCAATCACGGTCTCCACCTCGCTTAAATTCCGCAATGTTCCAAACCGGCTTCTGTTAAAGATTCATTGCCTTTTCAAACGCCAGGACATGCCTTCCGGCGTATCCGACACCTCGACACCCAACGCAAGGAGTTTTTTCCGGATTGCGTCGGATTCCTTCCATTGTCCGGTCTTTCTGAGAATCTCCCGCTGCCTGATCAGTTCCCGGGCATTATCGCTGATCGTTTCTTCCTCAAAATCAAGGATACCCAGAACCCCGTCTATTCTTTTCATCATCGAGAAGATCCGATCCCGCTCTACCGCATTCAACTGGGATCGGGACAGAGGAACACTCACCTTCTTCACGAACTCAAAAAGCGATGCCAGTGCACCGGAAATGTTGAAATCATCATCCATTGCCTCCGTAAAGTCACGGTTTAAGTTGTAGAGAAGCTGATCCGTTTCGGAGAAGCCGTCGCCGGCACGAAAGTGGATGAGCCGCTGAATGAATCCGTTCAGCTTCTGTACGGTATTTTTTGCCGTATCCAGAGCGCCGTATGTAAAATTCAAGGGCTTTCGATAGTGGGCGCTCAAAAGAAAAAACCGGATTTCCTTCCCATGATATCCGCGGCTTTCCAGGTCCTCGATGGTTAACACATTGTTCAGTGAGCGGGACATTTTTTTGCCGCCGATCATCAACAGTTCCGTGTTCAGCCAGTAATTGGCCATCCGCTTCCCGGTTGCGGCCTTCCCGATCGCCATGACATTCTCACAATGGGGGAAAACGATATCGGATCCGCTTGCGTGAATATCGAATGTTTCTGCAAGATAGCTTATTGAAATGGCTGCACATTCAAGATGCCAGCTCGGCCGGACATTGCCCCAGCGGGTTTTGTAATAGACCCCTTTCTTCAATTCGCCCAGTGTTGACCTTTTTAGCAATGTGAAATCCATGGGGCTGTCTTTTTCATAATCATCCTTTTCCACGGTCCGGCCATGCTTGATTTTTCCAAGGTCGATATGGGACAGACAGCCGTAATCATCGAGCTTGGATATATCGAAATAGACGGACCTGAGTTTTTCATACGCGTATCCTTTCTGAACCAGTTTCTCCACATATTTCAGCATGGTCTCAACATGATCACTCGCCTTGGGGTAACTCTGATCTCTCGTGATGTTCAGCTTCCCGATATCTTTTAAAAAACCGGCCATGCAGCGCTCGGTGTATTCATGAAGATCCATTCCCGAACGCTCCGCACCCAGGATTGAACGGTCTGCCAAGTCGACAATGTTCATCACATGCCGAACCCCGTATCCCTTGAAGATGAGATACCGTCGAATCAAATCGGAAACAACGAAGCGTCTGTAGCTGCCGATGTGAGGCACCCGGTGAACGGTGGGACCGCACGAGTGCATCAGTACTTCCTCCGGATTGATCGGCTTGAAGAAAGCTTTCTCCCTCGTCAGGGTGTTGAACAGGCGAAGCGTCGATTGCGCTTTGTCCGTGAAAAGCTCCGTGCTGAGGTAGCGCTCGCCGCTGTCCGGGCAGATGGCCACAATGAGACCTTCCGTCATCTCCCTCGCTTTCTGCAGAGCCACATGAACAGCGGCCCCCGAACTCATGCCGACCAATAGCCCCTCCTCCCGCGCCATGCGGCGGGCCATCTCGAAAGCGTCCTGATCGAGAATGTTGATTTTTTCATCCAGTCGCGTTTTGTCATAAATGCCGGGCTGGTACGACTCTTTCATGTTTTTCAGGCCCTGGATCTTGTGCTGCAGGAACGGCTCAACGCCGATGATCCGAATGTCCCGGTTGTATTCCTTGAGTCTTTTCGACACGCCCATGGCCGTCCCCGTCGTTCCGAGGGCCACGACCACCATCGTGACATTACCGTCGGTCTGCCGCCAAATTTCCTCGCCGGTCCCGGAATAATGGGCGGCCACATTGTCTGGATTGTTGAACTGATCTGTACCGAAATATTGATCCGAATGCTCGCGCAGCATAGCGTAAACGACCTCTATTGCCCCGTCCGTGCCCAGGCTTGCCGGTGTGAAACGCAATTCCGCCCCGAGGGCTTTGAGGATTTTCTTTCGTTCCTCGCTGACCCCCTCGGACATGGCCAGGCACAATCGGTACCCCTTGGCCGCAGCAATCATGGCGAGGCCAATGCCGGTATTGCCGCTGGTGGCTTCCAGAATGACCTTGTCTTTCGTCAGTTCCCCCCGCCGCTCGGCCCCTTCGATCATCTGAAGAGCGACCCTGTCCTTGACGGAGCCCCCCGGATTGAAACTCTCCAATTTGACGAAAACCCGGACATTTTTATTGGGATTTAACCTGGAGATTTCGACGATGGGCGTGTTTCCGATCACATCCGCGAGTGTATTCGATGAAGCCTTCATGCATGCGTCCCCGTTTAACCAAGCCGGGCGTATTTTCAGATCAGCGATCTTGCCGACTCCTCTCAACTGTTCAACTGTCCAATTTCAAGATCGGAACTTTGAAAAACTGCACGCCTTCCTCACGGAGCGTTTCTTCCTCCTGATGCGTCGTGGTTCCTTTGATATTTCTCGCTTCTTCCTCTCCACGATGGATTTTCATGGCGACTTCCGCAAACTTCCGACCTACGTCATCGAAGTTTTTTTCAAGATACTCGTTAAACTGCTGAATCGCCTTCATGGGATAAAGTTCCCGCGATTGATTCTTCCTTGAGGGTTTCATCTCCCTGCCCATTACGGCAACGGAAGAGGGCACCACCTCCGCGCCGGCCTCTCCGCAGACAGGGCAGATGACCAGGTGCTGTCTGCTCTGCTCTTCAAAGGCTGCCCGGTCCTTGAACCACCCTTCGAACTTATGATTTTTCCTGCACTTGAGATCGTATATGATCACCGGCCGCCTTGCCCCCGTCTTTTTTTCTCCGCTTGCGTGAAAATAATAATGGACATTTAAAAACAAATTAGATATTTTAGGGAAGTCGGGATGTGGCCCAGTCTGGTAGGGCACTGCGTTCGGGACGCAGGAGTCGCGCGTTCAAATCGCGCCATCCCGACCATTTCACTCCGGAGAACCGCTCCTCCGGCGCACGAACCATCTGCCTGCATGCGAATGACGCATGCTAACCCACGACCGATGCCATCTTGAATATGGGCAGATACATGGCAATGATCATTCCTCCGACGACCCCTCCCAGAAACACCATCATGAACGGTTCCAGCAGCGCCGTCATGGCATCCACCGCCGCATCCACCTCGTCATCATAAAAGTCGGCGATCTTGCCCAGCATGGTATCCAGTGCGCCTGTCGCCTCGCCGACGGCAATCATCTGAACCACCATCGGCGGAAATATCCCCGTTTCCATCAGGGGTTCCGCGATCGTTTTCCCTTCGCTGATGCTCTTCCTGACCCGCATCAGGGCATTTTCAATGATCTTGTTTCCCGCCGTCTTGCTTACAATGGCCAATCCTTCGAGAATGGGAACGCCACTGGCCATCATCGTGGACATGGTTCTCGAAAATCTCGCAACGGCGACCTTTTTCAGCAAAGGTCCGAATACGGGGGCCCTCAGAATGAGATCGTCAATCAGCAGCGTCCCCTTCTCCGTCTTGTAAAAACGCCGGAACGCAAAGATCGCAATCACAATCCCAACAATCGCCACGAGGAAATATTTCTGGGCCACCTGGCTGACGTTGATCAGGAACTGCGTGGGACCCGGCAGTTGACTGCCGAAGCCTTCAAACATTTTCTGGAATACGGGAATGACCTTGACCAGCAGCAACGCCACAACGGCAATGGAGATCACAAGGACGCTGGCGGGGTAGGTCATCGCTCCCTTCACTTTGCTTTTCAGCTTCATCGCCTTTTCCATGTAATTCGAAAGACGCTGCAGGATCACGTCGAGGATGCCGCCGCTTTCTCCTGCGGACACGAGATTCACGAAAAGCTCGTCGTAGATCTGGGGATGCTTCTTCAAGGCATCGGACAGCGTCGACCCGCCTTCGATATCCTCTTTGATGGACCGGATCACTTTGGCAAAAGTCTTGTTCTGCTCCTGCTGCGCCAGCAGTTCGAGGCATTGAATCAGAGGCAGTCCCGCGTTGATCATGGTCGAGAAAATGCGGCAGAAAATGACGACTTCCTTTTCCTTGACCTTCTTTTTCAGGAAGGGCAGGTAGTCCTCCAGATCCTTGGGTTTCGGTTTGATGGTGATCGAAGTCAATCCCTGCCTGCGAAGAATGCCCCGCAGGGCCGCCTCATTCGCCGATTCAATTTCCCCTTTCTTCTTCTCGCCCTTCCTGGTCTCCGCCTGCCACAAGTATACCGGCATCATTCAGCTCCTTCCCGGCTGTCCCATTTATGATGGATATCGTTCAGAAGAATACCCGCCGCCACGGACACGTTCAGGGAATCAATCTTTCCCTCCATCGGAATGCTCAAAAGAAAATCGCATTGGCTTCTGACGATGGATCGAAGGCCTTCCCCTTCCGAACCCATCACCAAGCCGACATTGCCGTGATATGATGCGTCATTCATGTCCTGACCCGATGCCGCATCTGCGCCATAGATCCAGAATCCCTTTTTCTTCAAATCGTTAAGGGTTCTGGCCATGTTGACGACTCTGGCCACCGGCGTGTACAGGACGGCTCCGGCGGATGCTTTGACGACGGCCGCATTGACCGATGCGGAACGATTTGCCGGGAGGACAACTCCATTCACGCCGAAGCAGTGGGCTGTTCGGATCAGGGCGCCCAGGTTTTGAGGATCGGTAATCCCGTCAAGCAACAGCAGCAGACAGCGATGGAAATTATGATGAAGGCCTTCAATGACCCGATCCAGATCCGCATAGGCAAAAGGTTTGCACAGGCCAACGATGCCCTGGTGAGACCGGCGGCCGGCCAGCTTTTCAAGTTCGCGCTTTTCCAGGAATGCCACGGGAATACGTTTCTCCGCGGCAAGTGCCAGGATTCCCTGCACCGGTTCCTTGCCGGCCTCTCTGGCAACGGCAATTTTCAAGATCTGGCAGGATTCCATCTTGAGCGCTTCCGTTACCGGGTTGATGCCATAGATGACATCCATATTCTACTGCATCGAACCGGTCATTTTCAATGCTCCCGCGACCGCAGCCCCTGCGAGATATCCGCCAGGATTTCTTCGGCCGCAAGCTCCGGGTCTTCTGCCGCCCGGATCGGCCTCCCGACCACGAGATAATCAGCACCCCTTCGTATGGCTTCACCGGGCGAAAGCGTTCTTTTTTGATCGTCCCCCTGAATCTTTAACATACCCCGAATACCCGGCGTGACGATCACGAACTGTGGCCCGCAGACGTTGCGGATCGCCTCGACATCTTGAGCGGAGGCGACAACGCCTGTCACACCGGCGTCCTGAGCCATCTTCGAAAGCGTTAAAACAACATCCCCGACCGAACCGTTGAATCCGAACGCTCGCAAGTCATCGTCGTTCAAACTGGTGAGAACGGTGACGGCCAGGATGACCGGAGCGGTTTTCCCTGTCGCCGCTGCCTTGCGTTGCACAGAAGAAACGGTTTCTTCCATCATCTTCCTGCCGCCCAGGGCATGGACGTTGAACATCGAAGCCCCGATCTGCATGGCGCCTTCCGCCGCCCGGGCCACCGTATTGGGAATATCATGAAACTTCAGATCGAGGAAGACTCGGCTTCCCTGTGAAGTGATCTGTCTGACAATGTCCGGACCATAAAGCGTAAATGATTCCTTGCCGACCTTGAACCAGCCGACATGATCTTTCAGCCGCGCCACCCAGGAAAGCACTTCGTCCATGCCTCCGCCGATATCGAGAGCAAAAATCAGGCGGCTTCTCGCTGTCACGCGGAGACTTTCATTCTGTGTATTCTTCATCTCCGATAAACTCCGTCTCATCCGCGACCGGACGGTAGATTTCTTTCACACCGACAAGATGCTCGGGGTGGGCATGGTACACCTTGCCGGCGGCAATCTCCCGAAGCGCCGCGACGATCGCCCGGTTGTTCTTGATATCCGCCAAGGGAGCGGAACCCTTCAAAAGCTGCTTTGCCCGTCGTGCCGTCAACATGACCAGGGCAAATCGGTTGTCCGCTTTCCGCAATGCGTCTTCGACCGTAATCCTCGCCATCTTTTCTCAACAACCTCCTTGATTCCCGTTTTCTGATTGGATCTTCACATGCCGGGGGGTATCCGCCCTGCGTCCGCCCGGTGCAAATATTTTGTCAAACCGCCAAGAACGGCTTCAGCCGTCCTGCCGCCCGCTCCCTCCTGCTCATCTCCGCAATATAGATGGACCGCAGACAGTCAACGGCATGATCGATCTTGTCGTTGATGACAACATAATCATACCAGATAACTTCTTTAATTTCATCCATCACCTTGTGCATTCTTCTCCGGATCACTTCCGGAGTCTCGCCACGTTTGCGCAACCGCTGTTTCAGGTCGTCGATTGAAGGGGGCAGGATAAAGACAAAAACACCGCCCGAATAATTTTTTTTTAACGCCCCCGCACCACTCGGCTCCAGATCCAACAGCAGGTTGCATCCTTTGGCCATGTCATGACGAAGGGAATGGATTGACGTACCGTAGAGGTGGCCGTAATTCTCCGCCCATTCGGCAAACTCACCCTGCCCGATCCGCTCACGAAAAGAAGCCTCCGTAATGAAATGATAGTCGACGCCATCCCGTTCCCCCGGCCGGGGAAGTCTCGTGGTGTAGGATACGGAGAAACAAATATCCGGACACCGTTTCATGAATTCACGGCAAATCGATGTTTTCCCCGTTCCGGATGGTGCAGATACAACGATAAAAAAGCCCTCTGCCGAATCGTTTCGGTCCATCGGATTTTTGATAACCTTGTGATCGCACTTATTCAATATTCTGAACCTGCTCTCGTAATTTGGAAAGTTCGCTCTTGATCTCGATCACATGGCGTGATATTTGCGCGTCGCTGCTCTTCGAACCGATCGTGTTTACTTCCCTGTTCATCTCCTGGATGAGGAAATCCACCTTCCTGCCGACGGCTTCCCGACTTTTCAGCATTTCCAGAAATTGTCCGATGTGGCTCCGGAAACGAACGATCTCCTCGGTAATATCGCTCTTTTCGGCCATAATGGCAACTTCCTGACACAAGCGGGCTTCATCCACGGGCATGCCGTCCAGGAGTTCCCGCACCCGATCCGCCAGCCTTCTCTGATACTCCTGCACATTCCGGGGGACACACGCTTCGATTTCACCCAGATATCCGTCGATCAGCGCAATGCGGCTCTCCAAATCTTCACGCAACGCCGCTCCCTCTTTCTGGCGCATCATCGTCAGGGCCTCCAATGCCTCATTCAAAACGACCGCCAGCCCCTCCCAGATCGTATTGACATCGTCTTCGGGCAATTCCACGGGCACAAAAACATCCTTGAGACCGGTCAGCATATCCAGGGTAATCTCATCCGTGAGGCCGAACTGCTCCTTCAACCGGGTCAGCAGGTCGTGATAATTCTTAACCAGCGACAGGTTCATCTCGAGGGGCCGCGCCTCTTCCGTTCCCGCCTGATTTTCCCGCCGAATGGTCACATCGATCCTGCCGCGGACGAGCTGTTCGTTGATCTTCTTTTTGACCTCCAATTCAAGCGGGGCAAGATTCGCCGGCATCCGCAGCGAAAGCTCCAGATAACGGTGGTTGAGCGATTTGACTTCTACAATGTATTTTCGACCGCCGAGGAAACCCTCCGCCCGGCCGTACCCGGTCATGCTTCGAATCATGTTTTCAACTCTCCTTGCATCGGTCTTCATCCTCCCCCGAACCGCCGGCCGCGTTTTTCAAATCCAGCAGGTATTTTTCCCGTACCCTGTTCAACAAACCGATCATTTGACGCCCGGCATAATCGGGATAGGTCCAGGGAAGCGGCCGGAACGTCCCGTCTGAAAAAATCAGCGTCAGGTCCGCATAAATCCCATCCCTCAAATAAGGCCGGTGGGAATAGCCCTTGCCGGTCGCCAGTATCAAATGCGACGGCGAAAGATAGCCCGGATCGATATTGACGCGCCTTTGATCACCCTGTTCATGCAGCGCTTCCATCCGGTTGGTCAGGCACTTGATTTCCGGCAAGGCTTCCGGCCGGATCAGCGGCCCAAAACTGACCATGCGCCGGACCAGCAATTTCCCCATTTCCTCTTCATAGTAATCCGTCTCGGCAAAGGGCATCCCCGCGCTGACAAAATCGGGTTTGCCGAAGCGGACAGTCAGGGTGTCGATCGCCGCGCCGATATCGCTCCAGTCTGCGGAAAAGATGCTGGCCACCAGTTTGACGGCATGGGCAGGCCTGGGTCGGCTCATAAAACCCGTTTCAGCTCCGACAGGGAAACCGTTGCGGTTCCGACCTTGCCCACGACGATTCCCGCGGCATGATTGGCCAGAAATGCGGCCTCCGTAAAGGTCGCCCCGGACGCCAGGCAGAGCGCAAGAACGCCGATCACGGTATCGCCCGCACCGGTGACATCGTAGACTTCTCTCGCTTCTGCCGGAAACCGCGTGTGTTTGATCCGCCTCTTCCTTTCAAAAAGGCTCATGCCCTCCTCCCCGCGTGTAATCAGAACCGCCTTGAAATGATATCGGTTCAGCAGCGTCTCGCCGGCTTGCATTAAATTATCCGCGTCAATCCGTTCCAGACCGGCGGCACGGCCCGCCTCATGATGATTCGGGGTTATGATTTGAAGGCCCTGATAGAGAGAGAAGTCGCTTTTCTTCGGATCAACGCACACCATGATCGGCCGGTCTGATACGATCTCACGGATTCCGTCCAGCAGGGATTGGGTCACAATCCCTTTGCTGTAGTCTGAAATGACGATGGCTCCCAGTTCATCCTTCAGCGCACGGACATAATCGACGATGTGCCCGATGCTGTCTTCGTCCACGGGCTGGCGGCTCTCCCGATCGTATCTCACAACCTGCTGACTGTGGGCCACAATTCTTGTTTTCAGGGTTGTCGGGCGTTTTGCCTCTACAACGATTCCGGATGTGTCTATTTGCCTTTTACGAAATTCACTGACAATCCTTTTGCCCATCTCATCGGCGCCGACAACGCCGGCGACGCGCACTCCGCCTCCGACAGCAAATATGTTGTTCAGGACATTTGCGGATCCGCCGAGCAGCAGATTGTCGGAGGTTACCTCAACCACCGGCACCGGCGCCTCGGGAGATATCCGTGAAACCTTCCCCCAGATGAAGTGGTCCACCATAATGTCCCCCACGACCAGAACCTTGGCGGTAGAGAAGCGATCAATAATATCATAAGCCCTTTTTTTGCTTACCATTTTCAATATTTTTACGGTTTAATATTTCTTGATGAAACCATTGTATCAGGACCCGGTTCAATTCCGGATATTTCACTCGACCGGGAAGCGCCCCTGTCGAATTGCCGAACCGGCAATCCAAATCCATGCCCCTAAAATCTCTTATCCTTTTCACGTTATTATGATCGAATTCGATTGTCAATGATTTTATCTTAAAATCATTGATATATTTTATTTTTTCCGGAAGCAGGCACATATTCCTTATTGACTTCAGCCCGACAATCGAGTAGATTTTAGATTGATTGTAATACATAATTCTAACAATGGAAAGCGTATGCTTCGGTCTGTCATCATTTTGATCCTGGGTGTCGCGATTACGGGCTACATGTCTACCTGTGCCGTCATTTTTTCCCTGGTATCGCCTGGTGAAAATAAAATTCATCGTCTTGCCCGTCTGTGGGCAAAGATGCTGCTGATTCTTTCCAACACACGGGTTACGGTGATTGGAGCGGAAAACGTCCGGATCGGAAAACCGCAGATCTTCATGGCCAATCATCAAAGCGATTTCGATATCCTGATTGTTCTCGGTTTTGTTCCCGGACAGTTTCGCTGGATCGCGAAGAAGGAACTTTTCAAGATTCCCGTGTTCCGCACGGCGATGCGGAATGCCGGATATATTGAGATCGACCGGCAGCAACATGAAATGGCGCTGAAAAGCCTTGACGTTGCCGCCCAAAAAATCCGTGAAGGAAAATCGGTGATGACCTTTCCCGAAGGGACGAGAAGCAGGGACAGCAAAATAAAGCCCTTCAAGCAGGGCATGTTTCACCTTGCCATCAAAGCGGGTGTGCCAATTGTCCCGATTTCCATTGTTGGAGCCGGAGATATCATGCCCAAGCGGTCGCTCAGAATCAATCCGGGAAAAGTAACGATGATCATCGACAAGCCCATCGAAGTCAGTGGCTATACAATTGAGAACAGGTCGGCCTTGATCCAGCGGGTCACGGATGTCATTGTCGACAACTTCAACCGGGCACAAATGGGCACGACCGCAAACCGGCCTGTCGCGGCAAAGCTGACCCAAATGGCATCGGGCGAGGCATGATCGGGATTTTTTCTGGCGGTAATCCGAGATGACGGAAAAACCATCCGCCTTCAAAAGGCCCAGAGAAATTGCCGGGGTCATCATCCTCACCATCGCCGTTTTTCTGTTGCTGAGCCTCTCTTCCTATCATCCCTCGGATCCCTCTTTCACCCACTTTGTCGCAGGGAAAGTAAAAACGCACAACCTCATCGGCTCGATGGGATCCTATACGGCGGATTCCCTTTTGAGGCTTCTGGGCATCGGCGCTTTCTGGCTTCCGGTATTTTTATCCATCGTCTCCTTCAAATATTTCCTGAAGGAGAGGTTTACCCTTCATCCCGCCGGGATCACCGCATTTGGCGGACTGATCCTGGCAACGTCCGCACTTGCCTCGGTTGCTCTGGCTGATATCCCCGTACACGGCATCAAACTGCGTCCCGGGGGGTTGATCGGGTATCTGCTGGACCAGGCAATGAATGCCTTCCTCAGTGTGATCGGCTCCTATATTCTGCTGGTGGTCGTCCTGGTTCTGTCCCTCATGATCCTGATCGATTTGTCCATCGTGTCATTCATGAGCCAGTTGAAAAACCGCATCTTGACGCCCTGGATTCGAGGCACGGAATACTTCACCGGCCTGGTAAATCGCCTGAAGGACAAGAAAATCCTCCCGGAGACAAAAAAAGTTGTAAAAACCGATCCGGTCATCGACCTCCCCCAGCCTAAAACGGAAAAAATACGACCCGCAAAAGTGTCGCAGACCCAGTTTGACTTCGTCCCGCAAAGCGGCCACTTCATCATTCCTTCGCTGATCCTTCTCGATCAAGTCCAGCGTAAAGATCTGCGGATGAAGCGTGAAAGCCTGATCGCCAACGCCAGAATTCTGGAAACCAAACTGGCCGATTTCGGTGTGGATGGAAAGGTGTCTGAGGTGAAACCGGGCCCCGTGATCACCATGTACGAGCTGGAACCGGCCCCTGGTGTCAAGATAAACAAAATCACGAATCTGTCGGACGACCTGGCGCTGGCGCTCCGGGCGCCCAGCATCCGGATCATTGCCCCGATCCCGGGAAAAGCTGCCGTCGGCATCGAAATCCCCAACCTTTCCCGTGAACCGGTGCACCTGCTGGACGTCCTGGACAACGAAAGCTTCCTGCAGTCGTCTCTGAAACTTCCCATCGCCCTGGGAGAGGACATCGTCGGCAGCCCGGTGATCGCCGATCTGATTCGCATGCCGCACCTTCTGATCGCCGGCACTACGGGATCCGGAAAGAGCGTCGGTCTCAACGCCATGATCTGCAGCATCCTCTTCAAGGTTCCGCCCGATGAGGTCAAATTTCTGATGATCGACCCGAAGCGGCTGGAGCTTTCCGCCTATGAAGGCATCCCGCATCTCCTGCACCCTGTCGTGGTCAATCCCAAAAAAGCCGCCCAGGTCCTGCGGTGGGCCGTGGAAGAAATGGAGCGGCGGTATGAAATCATCAGTGAACTGGGTGTAAAGGGAATCGAAACCTATAACCGCGTCATCGACAAGGCGCGCAGCGGAAAGGGCAAGATCAACCTGCCGGTCAAGGAGGGAACCGACACGGATCCGGGTTACTCCGTGGAAGGATTCACATCCCAACACGCACAGAATCCGGCGGATATCGCCAAACGTCAGAAACTGCCTTATATTGTGATTGTGATTGACGAACTGGCAGACCTGATGATGGTCGCGCAACGGAATGTGGAGGAGTCGCTGGCGCGTCTGGCCCAGATGGCAAGGGCGGCGGGCATCCACCTGATCCTGGCGACGCAGCGCCCATCCGTCGACGTCATCACCGGCATCATCAAGGCCAACTTTCCGACGCGGATTTCCTTTCAGGTTTCTTCCAAGGTGGATTCCCGCACGATCCTGGACCAGCTGGGAGCGGAAAAGCTTCTGGGCGCCGGAGACATGCTCTTTATTCCCCCCGGCACGTCAAAGCTGGTCCGCATTCACGGGGCCTTTGTGTCCGACAAGGAAATCGATAAGGTCGTGGCTTTTATTCGAAAGCAGGCCCAGCCTGACTACGACCCCTCCATTGCGGAATATGAACACGAAACGCCGGAGGGTGAAAAGCCGGATGGCGATTTTGACGAAAAATACGACCAGGCGGTGGAACTGGTCACCGATCTGGGGCAAGCCTCTATCTCCCTTGTGCAGCGCTATATGAAAATCGGCTACAACCGGGCCGCCCGACTGATCGAGCGGATGGAAGCGGAAGGTATCGTCGGACCTTCCGATGGTGTAAAACCCAGGAAAATTCTGGTCAAGAAACTCCCCAAGTGATTAATTGCAAGGTTCACATCGTCAGCCTGGGCTGCCCGAAGAATCAGGTGGACGCGGAGGTGATGGCGGCGATCCTCACGGCCAACGGCTTGCAGATCATCGATACGCCCCGGGATGCCGGGATCATCATTGTCAATACCTGCGCTTTCATCCTCCCGGCCAAGGAAGAGGCCATCGACGAAATCCTGAATATGGCCCGCTACCGCAACTGCGGGGCCCTGAAACATCTGATCGTTGCCGGTTGCCTAGCCCAGCGGTACGGCCACGCTCTCGCGAGGGAAATACCCGAGGCAGATCTGTTCCTCGGCATGGCCGAGGTCCCGAATATCTTCGCTCATATCCAAAAGCTGGAGTCAGGCCGGACGCCGGCGGGCCGATCCGTTGTCCGGAAACCTGCCTTTCTGATGAATGCCGGCCACGTTCGCCTGATGACCCACGGCCTTGCCACGGCATACCTGAAAATTGGCGAAGGCTGCTCCAACCGCTGCTCCTACTGTATCATTCCCGAAATCCGCGGGACGTCACGAAGCAGAACGCCTCGGGACATCCTTCGGGAAGCCCACGGGCTGGTCGACTGCGGCATTCGGGAAATCGTCCTGATTGCCCAGGATACGACGGCGTACGGACGAGACCTGAGAAAGAGCGGAGCGGGTCTGCCCGCGTTGATCCGCAACCTGTCGGCCATCGACGATCTTGCCTGGATCCGGCTTTTATACGCCCATCCTGCCCATCTGACGGAGGACGTCCTGTTTGCCATGGCCGCATCGGAAAAGGCATGCCGGTATCTCGACCTGCCGATCCAGCACATCGACGATGTCGTCCTGAAAGCGATGAACCGCCGGACAGACAGAAAAAGAATCGTTCACCTGATACAACAGGCAAGAGAGATCCTCCCCGGCGTGGCCCTGCGAACATCCATCATCACCGGATTTCCGGGAGAAACGGAAGCCCGCTTCAACAGCCTGCTCGATTTCATCCGGGAAATCCGCTTCAACCATCTCGGCGTCTTCACCTATTCAAGGGAAGAGGGCACCCGGGCATCCCTTTTCCCATCCCGCATATCGGAGCGGGAGAAGCAGAGGCGCCAAGATCTGCTCATGGAGGAGCAGGCCGCCATCTCCCGCCAGATCAACCGGTCGCTGATCGGCTCCCGGCAGGAAGTCCTGATTGAAGGAAAATCGGACCGTCCGGATTACGGTTTTTTCGGCCGCTGCCGAAGCCAGGCACCGGAAATTGACGGGATCACCTACATCCGGGGGAAAAAGCTGAAGGCGGGCGAGATCAGAACTTGTACCGTCCGGGAGGCAGCGGAATATGACCTTTTCGCGGATGTGTCATGATGGGATCGATGAGCTCTTGCAGGATGGCCTCACCGGTGGCCGCAATGCATCTTCACCTCTTGGGACCAACTGCAATAGGGGCATCTCATGAGGTTTACATTCCGGTATTTCGGATCCAGGGAAACTTCACGGCCCGCCCAATCCGGAATTTCGATGTGCTGATCTTCCTCGGCCAATTCCACTTCCGCGACGATGAGGCCTTCATTCTCCCCCTTAAATTCGTCGATTTCCCAGGTCATCCCCTTGAAATCGAACGTGTATCGGATTTTTTCAATCAGGGGCCGGTGGCAGTGCCGTTCCAGCAGCTCCTCGGCCTCGCGGAGCGGAATTTCAAACTCGTATTCCGGGCAGGAAAGGCCTGTTTTTCGACCTTTGACGGTCAGGAATCCCCTCTCCCCGGCCGTGCGTATGCGAACAACGCATTCTTCGGCGGCGGACAGATAACCCTGTCGGTATTGAATCCCCGCCGCGCCTTGCCGCCAGCTCTGGCCTTCCACTAGGAATTTCCGTTCCGTTTCCCTTCCCATGGCACGTTTTCGATCACCGCCCAGATAGCCTCCCTTCCCTGGCCGGTTTTGGCTGAAAACAGGACCGGCGCCAATCCGGGCGGGAGCATCAGGGCATTCCCGATTTTTTTTTCGCGGACCCGGACTTGACTTTTCGACATTTTGTCGACCTTTGTAAGGACCGGCAGCACCGGGATGGCCTGTTCATGAAGCCATGCCAGCAGATCGAGGTCCTCGCCGACAGGATCCCGACGGATGTCCATGATAAGGACGACCAGCCGCAGGCTCCTCCTTTCCCTTAGGTAGCGTTCCAGCATGGGGCCCCAGCTTCGCCGTACGGCATCCGGAACCCTGGCAAAACCGTACCCGGGAAGGTCCACGAACACATGGCGCCGGTTGACGAGAAAGAAATTGATCAGCTGCGTGCGGCCCGGGGTGTTGCTGGTTCTGGCAAGACGGCCTCGCAGGACAAGCCGGTTGATCAGCGAGGATTTGCCGACGTTGGAGCGGCCGATGAAGGCGATTTCCGGCAAACGGTCTTCCGGATAATCTGAAGGCCGGGTGGCGCTCTTGATGAATTCCGCCGATTGGATTTTCATTGACCGCCCGGCTCCCGCCCGGTCAAGCGATCCCGACGCGGCAACGGCACCCTTCCATCACGAAATCCCGTGGAACTTCCGCGGAGCGGCACACCTGCATCAGGCCTGTCCCGCTCTCCACCGGAACGATATCGGGGGGCGTCGCCCGGATCATTCCCGTTCGAAGGTGATCCCGTACTTGTCCAGCTTCCGTTCGAAAGTCGGCCTGGATATGCCCAGAATTTCACAGATCTCACCTTTGTTCCGGGTGCTGTTCTCCTTCAGGACCCTGCGGATGTAGTGTTCCTCCACCTCGTCGAGTGTGAGGAGTTTGCCGGGTTCGCCCGTTGCAGACTCGGACGCTCCCGGCTTTGGCTGTCGTCCTTCGTCCGTCAGTTCCGGAAAATCGCCGCGGACGAGAACCTGTCCTTTGGAAACGACCATTGCCCGGACCAGCAGGTTTTCCAGTTCGCGGATGTTGCCCGGCCATTTGTATTTCATGAAAATGTCCATCATCTCATCGGAAACGCCGAGCACCCGCTTGTGGAGGTCTTTGTTGATCTTGGTCAGCAGATAGTCCACCAGGGGGACAATGTCTTCCCGGCGTTCCCGAAGCGGCGGAATCCGGATGGAAACGATGTTGAGGCGATAATAGAGATCGTCGCGGAACCTGTTTTCCTGGACCATGCTTTTCAGGTCTTTGTTCGTGGCTGCAATGATCCGGGCATTGACCCGGACTCGGTCCTTTCCACCGACCCGCTCGAATTCCATTTCCTGCAGCACGCGCAGCAATTTCGCCTGGAGGTTGAGGGACATCTCACTGATCTCGTCGAGAAAGACCGTCCCGTAGCGGGCCAGTTCGAATTTTCCCAGCTTGCGGCTGATGGCGCCGGTGAAGGAGCCCTTCTCGTGTCCGAAGAGCTCGGATTCGAGCAGGGTTTCGACAATGGCGGAACAGTTCACGGCAATATAAGGCTCGTCCGGAGCGGTATTGTGATGAATGACCTTGGCAATCAGTTCTTTTCCGGTCCCGCTTTCCCCCTCGATCAGTACCGTCGTGCGGGTCTGCGAGACGACTCCGATGGTCTTGAAGATCTCCCGCATCTCCCGCCCGGAGCCGATGATGTCCCCCACCTTGAACTGCCGGGACGGTTCCATGAGCAGCCCATCGATCTTTTTTTCCATTTCATAGGTCTTCAGAGCTTTCTGGATGGCCATGTCCAGTTCATCCACATTGATGGGCTTGTGGATGTAATCGAATGCGCCGCCCTTCATGGCTTTGATGGTTGAATCCATATCGTGGTGGGCGGTAATCATGATGACCTTGACGTTTTCATTTTCTTCGCGAAGATCCTCCAGAACCGTGAACCCGTCAATGTCGGGCAGTCGGATATCCAGAATGACGACATCGGGGGAATTTTTGACAAACCGGTTCAACCCCTCCGTGCCGGTATTGGCCGTGACCACGTCGTAGCCTTCCTCTGTCAGATAGAGTTCAAGGGTTTCGGAAATCGACACATCGTCATCAATCACGAGAATTTTCGCCATGCTGCCATCCTTCCTGGTCAATCGGGAAACTCACCATAACCCGGGTTCCCTCCCCCCTGGCGCTTTGAATATCGATCGTCCCCCGGTGAAGATCGATGATTTTCTTGACCTGCGTCATGCCCAGTCCGGTCCCGTATTTCTTTTTTGTGAAAAAGGGATTGAAAATGTGCGGCAGATCCGCTTCGTCGATCCCGCAGCCGTTGTCCTCAACGATGATTCGTATAGCCGGCGGACCCATCCCGTTTCGCCGGGCCGCAATCCGAAGGGTGCCGCTCGGCTCCATGGCATCCACGGCATTCCGGTAGACATTCAGAAAAGCCTGTTCCAGCATGGCCGCGTCCGCCGGAAACAGCGGAATGGACTCCTCGAATTCCGTCACGATCCGGATGTTCTTGTCCGTGACCAGCCGCTCAGCAAGCGCCAGCGCATTTTCCAGGATTCTTCGGATGTCGGAAAGCTCTTTTCGAGGGGCTGCCGGTTTGGCATAGATCAGCACATCGTTGACCAACTCTTCCAGATGTTCGACTTCCCGTTGCGCGATCCTGAATCTTTTCAGGTCGTTCCCTTCCGGCTGCATGCGTTTTTCGAGGATCTGCAGACTCATTTTGATGGAAGAGAGAGGGTTTCTGACCTCATGGGCGATACCCGCCGACAGTTGACCGACCGCTGCGAGTTTTTCACTTTCGTAGAACTTTTTCTCCAGGTTCTTGAATTCCGTGATGTCTCTCTGCACGAAAACATAACGGTCCGTCCCCTTCACAGGCCGCGGCGTCACGAGGAGGCTTCGTTTCGAACCGTCCCGGGCCGTCGCCTCGATCTCAAAGGGGCTGTAGATGCCCTTCTTCACCTGCTCCCAGATTCCCACGAGAAAAACTGTGTGTTCGGGAGCCACGAATTCCGTAAAATGTTTCCCCTTGAGCCCGGTGTACGCGAACGCGCCCTCCCGCGCCAGATCGCCGCTGACATAATTGATGATCCCGTCGCTGCTCATGTCAAAGATCGTGTCCGGTGAACTGTCCACGATCGACTGGAGATAATTATGGACTGATTCAACCTCTTTCCGAAGGCGGATGTTTTCAGACAGTTCGTCCTGAAGACTCTCCGCGTATTCTTTCATGTTGTTGGCCAATTCTTCTTCCCGGGTGACATCCTGCAGGGTCTCGATGGCCGCGATGACCTCACCCTTCTCATCATGGATGGGGGCCGCCAGAAAATAGAGGTAGCGGCTTTCTCCCACCCAGGTTCTCGGTAAAAATCCCTGGCCTCATAGGCTCCCCTGGATCAACCGATGGATTGCTGCACCCGCTTCTTGCCGTAGTATTTGTCAAGGCCCTCAATGTCGTTGTCCACGATCAGATCGGCGATTACCGGCCGCTTCTCCGGGTAGAAGGGCAGATACTGCTTGTCCGTTCCGATCATCGCCTTCGCATCATAGCCCATCAACTCCGCGCAGGCCCGGTTCCAGAACATGATCCGGTGATCCCGGCCGATCACAAAGGTCGGTATGGGAGATCCCTCGATAATCCCCTCGATGGTCTTTTTCTCCCGGGAAAGCGTTTCCTGCCAGTTCTCGCGCTCCCGAAGACGAAGTTGTTCCCGACTGATCTGAATCTGCCGGAATCCGGTATAGATCATGGCCAGAAAGGCGATGGTGACGGCCAGAATCAGGGCTTCGCGCTCCACCACCGCTTTACCGGTTGAAAAATTGACGGCCAGGACGGCCAGAAAGATTGCAGCGGCAACCGAAATGATTTTCAACCAGATGGGAATTTTCATGCGCAGTATGTCTGATAACGTTCAGTAACGGCTCTGGTTCACATCGGATTCGCCCGGCGACCGGGCATCGACACAATCCGGTTTGCAGTCATTGCATGAGGGTGACTTTGAGTTAATCTTAATCCTTGAGATCGCCTTTGCGTCTTTTGTCGCGATAATCTTTTACGGCAATGATGACATAGACGGATACGGCCGCCGTCAGGGAAATCAGGAGCGTCGTCAATCCGCTTTCGATCCCGATGATCCGCTGGCAGACAAGCCAGACCACCAAATAAGTGACAGCCGTCAGTATCTCCTGCATCATGAACACCTTTCTGTTGTGGGTTTCCCATGGCTTCGCTCGCATGACCACCATGATCGAGAATACGCTTAAATATTAACGATTCTGCTGGAATATTTCAATATAAATGTGCCGTCGCAGGCCGCATCGCAGATCGCCGTTCTACTTTTCGTTAAATTTGTTCGGCCCATTGAATAAAATGTTAAACGAAAAACGACCAAATCTGCGCGCATCGACTTTCTTGAAAAAATTTTCTGCGAATGTTTGCCAGATGTTAGGAAATAACAGGATCGAAAAGGCATACATGGCATATGAGTTGCAGGCGTTTTGCGCAGTCCGATGAAATTTGACCTTTTCCACGCACTTTTTTTGTGTTAAGGGAAGGGAAAAACGCATAAAATTGACAAATCATGCAGGAAAGGAGAAAAAAGATGTTAGGGAAATTCGGTAAAGGGTTGTTGACACTTCTTGTATCGGCAGGAGCTTTGTTGTTGTCGTCGCCGGTCGTTTTCGCGGCGGAGGCGCTTCCGGGGGCGGGCGAGTCCTATATAAAGGTGATCTTTGCCGTCGGCGCGATGGTCGGCGCCGGATTGGCGATTGGCCTGGGCGCCATTGGCGCCGGTGCGGGCATTGGTGATGCGGCAAGCGGCGCTTGTACGGCGGTCGGCAGAAACCCCGGGGTCCAGGGGAAGATCATGACGGTCATGCTGGTCGGTATGGCCATGGCGGAATCCGTCTGTATCTATGCGCTCGTCGTTGCGCTGGTCCTCCTCTACGCAAACCCCTACATGCGTTATTTTTTAGGTTAATCTGAAACTTAATATTAACTTCAAAATAACAACAGTTAGGGGGAAAAGCGAATGTCAGAAACTACGAAGGGTAAGCAGTTATTTACTGTAGCGAGAGTATTCTTCCTGCTTATCGTAATCCCCTTATCACTGATGGCTATTCTGATCGCCAACGGCATCTTCAAATTAGGGGTTACAGTAAAAGAAGGAGCAGTTGTTGTCCTCGACCAGAAATCTCAGGAAGAAATCAAGATTCGCGCCATAAACACGGCTGGCGAGGTTGCCAATTTTCTCAGTGAGCGTCAGAAGGACACCCTCGTTTCAACCATTCTCCCGGCAAGCGAGGCGGCATTCAAGAAATTCGTCAACGAGAACAAGAAACTCCTCTGGGTAAAGGATAAGGGAGGCATCGTACAGGTAGCGGCCCCCCTTTACACCGAGATGTCCCTCATTGACAAGAGCGGAAATGAGCAGATCAAGATCGCCAACGGGGAAATCGTGCCCAAGGCAAGACTGGTCAATGTCAGCAATCCGGCGAATACGACTTATAAAAGTGAGGAATATTTCGCCAAGGCGAAAAATCTGAACAAGGGAGAGGTTTATGTCGGTCCGGTCACGGGCTGGTACGTGAACCGGGCGGACTTTGAGAAGGGCAAGCGCTTCTCCGGGATCGTGCGCTTTGCGACTCCGCTGTTCAGCCAAGCGGGCTTTGATGGCGTCATCGCGCTGGCCATGGATGTCCGGCACCTCGCCGGCTATACGGATCACATAATTCCGACACAGGCCACGCCGGTTTTTGAAGCGGATGCCGCAGCGGGAAATTACGCCTTCATGGTCGACAGCAAAGGCGTGATTATTTCCCACCCCAACGACTATCATATCGGGGGACTTTCCCCGGACGGAACGCCCGTGCCGGCACTCACGCAAGCCACCTCCACGGAACTGACCAAAAAAGGTCAGGAAGTGCTGAATTTGAATCTGCTGTCCTTCATGGACCCGAATCTTCCGGAGGTGACAAAGGATGCGGCTGCCGGTAAGTCCGGCATCAAGACGTACAAATTCGGAGGCCATACGAAGTTCGTAGCCTACGCGCCCATAAAATTTTACTCGAAAGAGACGCCCGAACCGGGCGGATTCGGGTGGATTGCCATGGGCGTCGACGTGGAGAAATTCAACGAACTGGCAAGCCAGACGACAAAGAAAATCGACAAGGAGGCCAAGGCCTGGACGACGACGATCATTCTCATCCTCACGGTCTCGGTCGTGGTCCTGTTCCTCATCTTGGCCCTTCTCGCCAGGGGGATCACGCGATCCATTGAAGCGGAAATCCCCAGAGGTTCCGAAGGAGAAGGTCAATTCTACGATGATGAGGAGGAAGACAAATAAATCCTCAAAGGCCGGAAGCCAAAACTTCCGGCCTTTTTTTGGTTTCCCTCCCGGCTTTCTCTGTCTCACGGACACAGACCGGAAACGATCCCTTTTCTTGCACAGCACAATCCCCACGATATTTGCATTTGACTTGAAGCATCAGATTTGTTAGACGTGCGCCGTTATTTCAACGAAACCTTTTGCAGACGTCATTTCAATCAGGAGGAAAAATTCATGAAAGATAACAAACTGGTATTATGGTTTGACGAACTCGAGCTGGCCGATATTCCACAGGTCGGAGGGAAAAACGCCTCGCTCGGTGAAATGAGGAGGGAGTTAAGTCCCAAGGGCGTCAGCATCCCGGATGGTTATGCGGTAACGGCCTATGCCTATCGGTATCTGCTGAAATCCGCCGGAATCGTCGATGAGATGAAAAAAATTCTTTCCGATCTGGACACGCACGATCTGGAAAACCTGAAGCGGAAAGGCCAGCAGATCCGTTCCCTGATTTACAACGCACCCTTTCCGAAGGATCTCGAAGATGAAATTATCAGGGCCTACGGGAAGCTCTGTGATGAATACGGGCCGGACACGGACGTGGCCGTTAGAAGCTCGGCTACGGCGGAAGACCTTCCCGATGCGAGCTTTGCCGGGCAACAGGAAACGTACCTGAATGTAACCGGGAAGAAGGCCCTGATCGAAGCGTGCAAAAAATGTTTTGCCTCCCTGTTCACGGACCGGGCAATGTCCTACCGGGTCGACAAGGGATTTGACCATCTCTCGATCGCGCTGTCTATCGGCATTCAGAAAATGGTCCGCTCCGACCTGGCTGCGTCCGGCGTCATCTTTTCAATCGACACCGAATCCGGGTTCAAAAATGCGATCCTGATTACCGGCGCTTACGGCCTGGGCGAAACGGTGGTTCAGGGGTCTGTCAACCCCGATGAATTCTTCGTCTTCAAGCCGACATTGAAAACCGGCCACAGGCCGATCATCCAGAAGAAGCTGGGCGCCAAAGAGATCAAAATGATTTACGCGAAGGGCGAAGGCGAGGAAGCCACCGAAACCATTCCCGTCCCAGAGCAGGATCGCGAACGCTTCTGCCTCAACGATGACGAAATTTTGAAGTTGGCCCGCTGGACGGCCATCATCGAGGATCATTACTCCGCCCAGGCCGGCTACTTCAAACCCATGGATATCGAGTGGGGGAAAGACGGGAGGAACGGGGACCTTTTCATCCTTCAGGCAAGGCCGGAAACGGTCCAGTCCCAGAAGGACGTCAATGTCCTGGAAAATTATGTCCTGCTCGAATCCAAGGAACCGCTTGTCACGGGAACCAGTGTGGGATCTAAAATCGGCGCCGGTCCCGTCAACGTCATCAAATCCGTGGAGGAGATCAAGAGCTTCAAGAAAGGGCAGGTTCTCGTCACCGAGATGACGGACCCGGACTGGGAACCGGTCATGAAGATCGCTGCGGCAATCGTCACCAACAAGGGGGGCCGGACCTGCCACGCCGCCATTGTCAGCCGCGAGCTGGGCGTGCCCTGCATCGTGGGGACGGAAAACGGCACCAAGGCGCTGCTGGGAGTAAAAGATGCCACCGTCTCCTGCGCGGAGGGCGAGATCGGAAAGGTTTACGAGGGCATTCTCAAATTCGATGTCCAGCGGATTAATGCAATGAATCTCGTCCGGCCCAAGACAAAAATCATGATGAACGTGGGCAATCCGGATATCGCTTTCGGAACAGCGGCCATTCCCAATGACGGGGTCGGCCTGGCGCGTTTGGAGTTCATCATCAATAACATCCGTCTCCATCCGATGGCGCTGATCCAGTTCGAGAAAGTCACCGACCCGAAGGTGAGAGCGGAAATTGAAAAGCTCACCAAAGGGTATGATAACAAGAGCGATTGCTTCGTGGACAAGCTGGCGCAAGGTGTCGCCAAGATCGGCGCGGCCTTTTACCCCAACGACGTTATCGTCAGGATGAGCGATTTCAAAAGCAACGAGTATGCGAACCTGCTGGGCGGTTCCTATTTCGAGCCCCAAGAAGAGAATCCGATGATCGGATGGCGCGGGGCATCGCGTTATTACGACGAGAAATACCGGGATGGTTTCATGCTGGAGTGCAAGGCAATGAAAAAGGTCCGGGAAGAGATGGGCCTCACCAACGTCAAACTCATGATCCCATTCTGCCGTACCGTTGACGAGGGAAAGCGGGTAGTAGAGGTCATGAAAGAAAACGGCCTTGTCCGGGGCAAAGACGGTCTAGAGATTTACATGATGGTCGAGATCCCCAGCAATGTCGTATTGATCGAGGAATTCGGGAAGGTCTTTGACGGATTTTCCATCGGATCAAACGATCTGACCCAGCTTACACTCGGTCTGGACCGGGATTCCGCCCAAGTGGCGCACATCTTCGATGAGCGAAACCAGGCGGTCATGGATCTGGTCCGGATCGCCATCACGAAAGCCAACAAAATGGGAAAGAAAATCGGCATCTGCGGCCAGGCGCCCAGCGATTATCCAGAGTTTGCCAAGTTCCTGGTGGAGTGTGGCATTGACAGCATGTCGCTGAATTCCGACACGGTCATCAAGACCACCTTTGAAATTCTGGAGACGGAAAAAGCGCTCGGGAAAAACTGATCGCGCCTGCGGAACAATTACGGGCAAGCAAAGGGGGCGTTCGGTGCCGCGGCACCGAACGCCCCCTTTGTCATGAGGTGACGGACCAGATCATAAGCCGAGTTCTGTCCCGCCCCACGGTCACCCGAGGGACGGCGATGATCATTCATCTGGGGCAACAGTTGCCTGTTGCCTCGAGCGACACAACCCGAGGACGACGGGCGGGCCACCCTTAAATGTCCTCCTATTCGGTCTTGCTCCGGATGGGGTTTACCAAGCTTTTCCGGTCACCCGGAAAACTGGTGAGCTCTTACCTCGCCTTTTCACCCTTACCCGCCGGAGGCGGGCGGTATCTTTTCTGTGGCACTTTCCTTAGGGTCACCCCCAGTTGCCGTTAGCAACCATCCTGCCCTGTGGAGCTCGGACTTTCCTCCAGCCCGTCGGTCACGGGCCAGCGATCATCTGATCTACTCCGACACCTTTCCGCTCTGATCCTCCCAGTACATAATCCGGTTGCACTGGGGGCAGTATTTGATATCCGAATCTCGCTGCAGCTCAATATACATCTGCGGTGGAATGTTCATGTGGCAACCCTGGCATACCTCTTTCCAGGCGGGAACCACGGCAAGCCCGTTCCGAATGTTCTTGATTGACTCGTATCTCTTTATGATATCAGCATGGATTTGTTTTCGCAATTCACGACTGGAATGATCGTGACGGGTGTATTCCCCTTCGAGCAAGTTCAGTTCATCTTCGATCCGATTTTTTTTCGCGGTATATTCCTTCTGATCAATTTCAAATTCACGCTCTCCTGCCTGAACGCCAGCTTTCATTTGGTCGATTTTCTCAAGCAGGACGAGCACACCATCTTCCATTTCGCTGTTTTTCTGTTCGAGTCCCTCAATTTCCTTGAGCATGGATTGATATTCCTTGTTGGTCTTAACCTCCGTCAATCGATCTTTTGCTTTTCTGAGGTTCTCATGGCCTCTTTTCAATTTATCTTCATGATCTCTCCGGTTCTTATTCAATTCTTCGAGTCTTTTCGATTTTTCCTCAACGTTTTCACGGACCAGGTTGAATTCTTCGTCCAGTTTGATCAGTTGCTCGGGCAGTATTCTTCTCCGGGTTTCAATTCTCATCATCTCCGACTCAGCCTTTTGCAGTTCTATCAACAGTCTGATCTGGTCTCTCAACAGCACCCCCCTTTCACGGCCATACTGCTTAAATGACAAAAAAAATGCACCCTTTGCCGGTGCATTTTTTTCAGGAATTCCCACCTTCCCGCTTGTTTTGGAAAGGATATGGAACGCACGCTGCAACGCAATGTTCGAAACATGTCTGGGTACCGTCCTCCTTCTTTGATAACGCCCCGATCAAGGTCCTGTTGGTGGGCCCACCTGGGTTCGAACCAGGGACCGACCGGTTATGAGCCGGTGGCTCTACCAATTGAGCTATGGGCCCTTAACAGGCGGGAATGATCGACACCCGCCAATCATTCCCACAAGTATTCGTTGCTACACCGCCCCGTACTTCTTGTCAATATCTTATTTCAAACGCTTCGCCAGCAGTCCTTCAACGACGGCTTTTCTCATTTCAATGGAGGTTTCAAGGATTTTCTGCGTGAAGGGTTCCGCAGTTTCCGGACGGCAGGAGCCTCCGGATTCTGGACATATTCTTTAGTCAAATTCAACAGCTCGGGCCTTTGCCCCGGTGCGGAGTCCATCCGCTCGCTGATCCCGAACCGCATTCTTAAAACTTTTTCTTCTCTGGGCGTCAAAGTCGAGAGAATCTTCCGGGTCTGTTCAGCCAAATCCATGCTGATCGTCGCTTCCGAAGGCGAAATGATCTTCTTGTCTTCGATAAAATCGCCGAGATGACTGTCCTCCTCTTCTCCGATCGGTGTTTCCAGTGAGATCGGTTCCTTGGCGATTTTCAACACCTTCCGGACTTTCTCCAATGGATATTCCATCTTGTTGGCAATTTCTTCCGGGGTGGGTTCACGGCCCAATTCCTGCACAAGATACCGTGAAGTACGAATCAGTTTGTTAATGGTTTCAATCATATGAACCGGTATACGGATTGTCCGGGCCTGATCGGCAATGGCCCGTGTAATGGCCTGCCGGATCCACCAGGTCGCATAGGTCGAAAATTTATACCCCCTCTGATATTCAAATTTATCGACCGCTTTCATGAGACCAATGTTTCCTTCCTGGATCAGGTCCAGAAACTGCAGCCCGCGATTGGTATATTTTTTAGCGATGCTGACCACCAGCCTTAAATTGGCTTCCACCAGCTTTCTTTTCGCCGTCTCGGCATGATTTTCACCCTTTTCAATCGTCAAAACGACTTTCTTGAGTGTCGATGCCGGCAGACCAACACTCTGCGACGCTTTCTTGACACGACGGTTGGCTTCTTTTACAGTGGATTCAGATTCTCTCAACCTTTCAACGCTTACCTTCATTTCGCGGGCGACGCGTTTTGCCTCGGCACTCGATCCCTTCATACGCACCCAAGCCTTTTCCATCTGCGCGAGGGTCAGCCCGGTTTTGTCCTTGCAGCGCTGAATTGCCCGCTCCGCATCTTCGATCTCCGCCAGAAACCCTTTCAGCCTTGACACCATGCGATCCGTCTGTCTCTTGCTGAACTTGACTTTTCTGCAAAGGCGAATGATGCTTTTGAAGTTTTTGTCCAGTTCCGCACGGATCAGATTTTTCTGCGATTCGCGAAGATCCTTGGCCTTCAACTTCAATCTCAGGGCATCATTTTTCCGATCGAGTGCCGTCACCCGGTTGATGAGCCTCAGAACCCTCTCCCGGTGCATGTCCTCTTCAACATACCCGTCATCATCTTCCAGATTGTCCACGACGCTCTTGACACGCCACTCCCCGCTCTTCAGTTTGGCCCCGATCTCCACCACGTCCTTGATGCAGGATTCCACGGCAAAAACAGCATCCATGCTTTCCCGCAGGCCCTCTTCAATCCGCTTCGCAATCTCAACCTCCCCTTCCCGGCTCAAAAGCGAAACCAGACCCATTTCCCGGAGGTACATCTTGACCGGATCGCCGGTCTTGCCGACGGGGGGGATGGCGCCGATCATTTCTTCTTCCTTGGCGGCTGCCATTTCCTCCGTCTGTTTTTTGACGATCAGCTTTTCCCCCTTGTCGGTATCGATAATATCAATGTTCTTTTCACCAAAGAGCATGATGATGTCATCGATCTGATCCGAAGAAATGACATCGGACGGCAACAGATCATTTACATCGTCATAGGTCAGGAACCCCTTTTCCTCTCCCAGCGTAATCAGTTTTTTAAATTCATCGGACTGGATTTCTTTTCCCATATCGGACTCTCCCGGCACGCCTTTTCTAACCATGAATTTCCTTGATTCCAGCCGCCTGCGATCTTTCCTCTCTCAACAGGTGTTCTTTCTCGCTCAAAAGCTCCCTGCAGAGCTCCTCATCCCCCGCTTCCTGAGCCTTGATCATCCTTGCCCTTAACTTCCTGTGGACCTCACGATACCATTTCCGTTTCAGCTGCAATACCGCATCGCCGAGAAGGCGATCCAGCACATTTTCATCATGGGAACCTTCATCCATGGCTTTCCGCAGCAGGGTTTCCCGAACGGGTCCGGCCGGAAGATCGCTGATGAACGCGACGGCGTCGAACCGCTCCGCGCCGGCCGTCAGGGTTCCAAGCCTTTCTCCCATTGCTTTCAGCTCCGGATTCATGAAATAACGCAAAATCCCCGTTTCCTTGATCATGGAGATTTTCTCCGGGTTCGCCATCAGAAGATGGAGCACACTCAATTCCAGAAGATCAACACTTCCCGTCCCGCGCGCATGCACCGATGCATCAATCGGGACGGTCGGCAAGGACCGGGAAATCTCTTGTTTCAAAATATTCGGGTCCACACCGAGCTTTTCCGAAACCCGCTTGATAAACAGATTTCTCTCTGCGGGATTGTCGATGCGACGAATCAATGAGAGTGAATGGCGCAACGCATCTCGATCCTTCTCAAAAGTGCCCCGATCGCCCAGGATGTTTTCGACATAGTAATCGACCATGGACGGAGCGCGCGCGATCAGGTCGAGCAACCTGTTTTTCCCGAAGGCCCTGACATAATCGTCCGGATCATGCCCGCCGGGAAGATTCACGGCCCGGACATGCATATTCCCCGCAAGGAACAGCGCGAGGCTTCTTTCCAAGGCCTTCTTCCCCGCCTCGTCCGGATCGAACAAGACGGCAACTTGCGCCGTGTACCGATTCAGCAGGTCAACCTGTTCTCTTGTCAGCGCTGTCCCCAGTGTGGCAACAACATGCGTAATGCCCGCATTCCACAACTGCAACAGATCAAAGTATCCCTCGACAAGGATGGCATAACCCTGACTGCGGATTTCCTCCCGCGCCCGGTTCAGACCATATAAAGTCCGCCCCTTCACGTAAACAGCCGACTCCGGGGAATTCAGGTATTTCGGCTCCCCGGCACCGATGTTTCGACCGCCGAAGGCAACGACGCGACCGCTCGCATCCTCGATCGGAAACATCAATCTGTTCCGGAAGCGATCATACGTCGATGCTTCCTTCCCCGCAACGAGGAGCCCGGCCTGCTCGGCAGTTTTGATGGGGATGGCTTGTTTCTCCAGAAAATCTTTCAGATGTCTCCAGCCGTCCAGTGCGAATCCCAGCCGGAATTCCCGGACGACATTTTCCCGTATCGCTCTTTGTTTCAGGTAGGCCTGCGCTTCCATTCCTCCGGGCGAAAACAGGTTGCTTGCATAATGAACCGCCGCCACTTGGTTGACACGGATGAGTTGCTCTCTCAGGCTGTCCTGATCTTTTTCCGCCCGGCTGCTTGCCTTTTCCGGAATCACCACCCCGGTTTTCCGGGCCAAATGCCGAACGGCTTCCGGATAAGCCATTTGGTTGATTTTCATCAAAAAAGCGAATACGTTGCCCCCCTCTCCACAGCCGAAGCAGTAAAACATCTGCTTGTCCGGCGTGATGGTAAAGGAAGGGGTCTTCTCTTTGTGAAAGGGGCAGAGGCCCACATAATTCCGGCCTGCCTTCTTGAGTGTCACATATTCCGAGACCAGCTCGACGATATTGGCCCTGCTCTTGATTTCTTCGATCTTGACATCCGGTATGTGACCTTTCAACCTCATGCCTTCATCGCGGAGATCGTTGCGCAAACAGGAAAATCATCACAAAATCGGTCAGTCTCATGCCGACAACACCGCCTTGACCTTTTCTCCGACTGCTTTGCCGTCAGCCTTCCCGGTCAGTTTCGGCATGAGGACTTTCATTACCTTGCCCATGTCTTTCACGCTGACGGCAGCGGTTTCCGCGATCGCCTGCCGGATCTCGCGATTCACGTCTTCCTCGGACATCTGCGCCGGCATGAAAGAATGAATCACCTTCAATTCCGACTCTTCCTTTTCGACAAGGTCCGCGCGCCCGCCTTTGGCGAACTGTTCGATCGAATCCTTGCGCTGCTTTACCATGCTCGAAAGAACCTGAAAAAATTCGGCTTCGCTGAGTTCCCTCTTGAGGTCGATTTCCCGGTTGTGCACAGCTGTCTTGATCATGCGGAGCGCGGACAGTGAAATTCTATCCTTTGCTTTGGCCGCTGCAACCATGTCCTGTTCGATTTTTGTCTTGAATGCCATTGCTTCACCTATCTTCTCTTGTTTATATTATATTGCCTTCCCGGTTTGTCAACCTGCGCCCGAAAAATCAGTTCAACGCATCCCGGAGCTTCAAACCGCCCAAGACGTGGATGTGCAAATGAAAAACGACCTGGCCTCCCTCGCTGTTGCAGTTGATGACGGTCCGAAATCCCCTCTGGTCAATTCCCTTGAAGCGCGCAACCTCCTGCACCCCGGTCAGCAAAGCCTCCACCTCGCGGCTTTCTTCCAGCGTGACATCCATGAGCGTCGGGATGTGCTTTTTTGGGACAACAATCACATGGACAGGCGCCATGGGATGGATGTCATCGAAGGCCAAGACCCGATCCGTTTCGTACACTTTCGAACTGGGAATCTGACCGTTAATGATTCTGCAGAAAATACAGTCTTCCATTCCAATCCACCTCCCTGCGTCAATCCTCAGTTTGCCGATTCTTTGCCACCCGGATCGCCTCCGGCAAGCGGAGGCTTCCCGTATATAGGGCCTTTCCGACAATGACGCCCATCACCCCGTCCGCTTCAATTCCGGCAACGCTTCGAATGTCTTCGATGCCCGCAACTCCCCCGGAAGCGACCACGGGAATTGAAACGGATCGCGCCAGCATTCGCGTGGCTTCGACATTGATCCCCGTTGCCATGCCGTCCCTTTTGATATCGGTGTAAATGATTGCGTCCGGACCATCTTCCTCGTAGCCCCTGGCAAGATCAGCTGCCGGCGCACCTGTTTTCTCCGTCCATCCTTCCACGGCCGCCAGACCGTCTCTGGCATCGATCCCGATCATGACATGCCCGTGGAAAAGCCGGCATGCCTCTTTGACAAAGGTCCTGTTTTTCAACGCCGCTGTCCCGAGTATGACCCACTGCACGCCGCTCGCGACATAGGAGGCAACCGCCTGGATATCCCGAATGCCGCCGCCCACCTCGATGGGAATCCGGACAGAGCGGACGATTTCCAGGATCACTTTTCTGTTTTTGGGCGAACCGGCCAGGGATCCGTCGAGATCCACAATGTGAATCCGTTCAGCCCCCTGTTCCTGCCACTGTGTTGCGATCTCCGGAGGGTTTTCCGAATAGACCGTCATCCGGCTGAAATCGCCTTGGGCCAGGCGGACGCATTTGCCGTCTTTCAGGTCAATGGCGGGTATGACGATCAATGATTGCTCCAAATGAAAATTCGGAACTTCCGATTCTCCGAAATTCCGAAGATGTGTTTGTCGTACCGAATAATGGTTGCGCGGGCAGGTGTCTATTTGGAAACAGCCGGGAAGGTCTTCACGACATCCTCGATCCCCTCCTCAGCCAATTCCCTGGCTGTCAGCCACTTCCCGCCTCCTCTCAAAAAGGCGGATGCCTGCAGAACATCTTCCATCAGAGAAGTCTGTGTCTTGTCAAAACGGCCTTTCCAGACCAATGCACCGTCGCTGACCCGGAACAGGTGAATTTCAAATGCAACAGAAGCGGGCTTTTCCACCGAATAGGGCATGCCCTTCCTTTCCCGGTAGTAAAAAACATACCCGTAGGCAATGCCGTCCACGGCCAGATCGGCCCCCACTTTTCTCAGAACGGAAAGGGGTGTTTCCCGGCCCAGAAGGCTGGCATAACGTTCATAAATCCCGGAAACCCGTTCGGGAGGGACAATATCGATGCGGTAACTTGAATTCAGCTTGTCGATAAAGTTCTGTTCGATTACGGTCTCGGGATGATCGGGGAAACGAACCGGCTGTTTGAACATTCCACAGCTGCTGCAGTCAACCGCGTTGATGTCCACCATTTCCGGCGTCGACTGCTGAAAAGGCGCAACGGCAACCCTGTGAAAAACGTGCTTTTCGTCCTGTGGATGGGATGCGCCGGAAACTCCGCCGTGGGTACATCCGACCGCAATGAGTGCCAGAAAGCCTATGACATACCAAAAGTTCATCCCCTCATGAACAACGCTGCTCATCTTGTGAATCATCGACAGCCTCTTTTCGGTTGACATGCATTTCAGCGCCTACAGGCTTCCCTTTGTGGACAGGACGCCTGCAATCCGTTGATCCCGGGCAGCCGCTCCCGAGAGAGCACGGGCAAAAGCCTTGAAAATGGCCTCCGCCATGTGATGGTTATTTCTACCATACAGGAGATTGATGTGCAAGGTTATTCCGCTATGATCCGAAAAAGATTTGAAGAATTCCTTCAGCAGGGCTGAGTCGAACGTGCCGATACGGGCGCGGCTGAAATTCGCGTGATAAACCAGATAGGGTCTGCCTGAAATATCGGCAGACACACTGCACAAACTCTCATCCATGGGTACGGTGGCTGATCCGTAACGGGCAATTCCCGCCTTGCTGCCAAGGGCTTTTTTGAAGACCTCCCCCATGCAAATGCCAATGTCTTCCACAAGGTGATGGTCGTCGATGTCGGTGTCTCCCTTGCTTTTGAGCGTCAGGTCGAAAAAACCATGTTTCGCGAAAAGGTTCAGCATATGATCCAGAAACGGGAGCGTCGAGGAAATATCCCCCCTGCCTGATCCATCCAGGTTGAGTCTGACGAGCACATCTGTTTCGGTGGTTTTTCTCTCTATTCCGGCTTTACGAGTCATGATGAAGTCTTTTCTCGAAATCAAATAAACTTCTCTCAAATCACCTTGTTCAGAGGATATTCGATGATCCCTTCCGCCCCGGCATCCCGAAGGACGGGGATCAGATCGCGGACGATACCGGCACTGACAATGGTTTCCACAGCGAACCACTCTTCCGAATACAGGCTGGATATCGTGGGCGCTTTGAGGGAGGGCAGCAGCAGAACGACACGCCCCAGGTTTTCCCGGGACACGTTGAGCTTCAATCCAACCTTTCCCAAGGCCTGAAGCGAACCGTTCAGAAGCGTCCGGATTTGCTCGATCTTCTGCCTTTTCCAGGGATCCTCCCAGGCCGTCTGATTGGCAATCAATTGTGTGTTTGTCGTCATGAGTTCGTGAACGATTCTCAATTTGTTCGCGCGAATGGTCGACCCGGTCTCAGTAACTTCCACAACGGCGTCCACGAGTCCCTCAACCACTTTGGCTTCCGTTGCACCCCATGAAAACTCGACCGAAACATGGATGTTACGCTCGCGGAAATACCTTTTCGTAAAATTGACCAATTCCGTGGAAATGCGCTTTCCTTCCATGTCTTCGATGGCATGGATCGGTGAATCCTGCCTGACCACGAGCACCCACTTGGCTGGTCTTGCCGACGATTTGGAGTAAACCAGATCCTGTACGGCAACGACCTTTGAATCGTTCTCGATGATCCAATCTTTCCCGGTCAGTCCGAGGTCGATGTTCCCCTCTTCGACATACCGGGACATCTCCTGGGCTCTGACCAGACTGCAGACAATCTCGTCATCGTCAATATCCGGAAAGTAGCTCCTGCTGTCATAGGAAATCCGCCAGCCGGCCTTTTTGAAAAGCTCGACGGTGTTGGCTTCCAGGCTCCCCTTGGGAATGCCCAGTTTCAAGATCTTCATTTTCGGTATACGTCCTCCGGATTGAATATTTTCCGACCCACGACTTCAACGAAGCCGCGGTCCAGCCTTCGGTAAAAGCAGGATGCATAACCGGTATGACAGGCCGCCCCGCCCAGTTGCTCCACTTTAAGAAGAATTGCATCCGCATCGCAGTCGATCATGATCTCCCGAACCATCTGAACATGGCCTGACGTTTCGCCTTTGATCCACAAGGCATTGCGTGACCGGCTCCAGAACGTCGCCCGGCCCGTCTCCAGCGTTTTGAGCCATGCGTCGCGGTTCATGTAAGCCAGCATCAAGACGTTCCCGCTCTGTTGATCCTGGACAATGGCGGGCAGGAGACCCTTTCCCTTGTCAAAATCAGGCTCGATCATCTCACAAATTCCCTTATATTCCGTTATGTTTTACCGATCCAAGCCATTCAACGGCATATGCTAATTTAAGAGCTTTTTTTTATCAAGCTTTATTTCCATTTCTTTCTTTGTATTTTATTTGCCTGCCGAGAATCATGGTGCACACATTCCCTCTGTTCATTTCGCTTCGCCCGAACTTCATCTGTTCGTATTTCCGTCATTTCATCTTGCCTCATTCAGCATTCTGTGATAAAATTCAGATATAGATTGGAAACTCAATGCTCTTAATTGAGCTTCCAATCTTTCCATGCGGATGAACCGATTCGCAATCCTCAAGGAGGCCTGATCATGTCGCTGCTCATCGCCGGCGCCGTCTCCGCTGTTCTCGGGCTTGTCGGTTTGCTGGCCTGGTGGCAGGACTTCTTCATCCTTCTGAAGGGAGGTCTGCCGCTCGCCCTCCTGCTCGGCGGCATTCTGGCCGTATATGTGGGCTTTGACGACATCCAGGACAAGATGCGGGAAGAGCGTCAGAAGCAGTATGAAAAGCTGGAAAAGGCCCGTGCGGAAATCGAGAGTATCCGTGCTCAGGCCGAGCAGTACCGGGAAGAACTGGACCGGATGAAGGAAACGACCAATCCGCAGGGCTAATATCAAAATTTGCTTGACAGGATATTTTAAATTAAATAGTAGGTGTATCCCGGTTTAAGGCATACCATGAAACATTTACTCACACATCACCTGCATTTCGTCTCTCGCCGCATTCACGTCTATATGTATTGACGCCTGCTGCCCGCTTCTCCCGCGGGTTAGCAGGCCATTCCGATGATACTCTTTTTAGTCCCACGTTTCTACCGCCCTTGAGAATTGTATGCAGGTGGAGCCACATTTGATGTGTTGGATGCTGTTGGATAGATTGTTTCCGGGAAGGCAGGGTCATTTTTCCCGCCTGTTTCTTCCTTGAGACAGACAAGCCGGTCCCGTTGCGCATGCCGCCGGCCGGACAACAACGAACCTCGCAAGGAGTGAGCCATGAAAAGAAAATTGTTATTCGCGGTCCTGATAACTTTGTTCTTCTCGGCCGGTTGCGTGGTCATCGGCGTAACAAGCGCCATGTCCGCCACGACCAGTCTGACCTACAGCGTCTTTTTCCCGCCCACGCACGGTCAGAGCAAGGCTGCTGCCGCCTGGGCCGAGGAAATCGAAAAGAGAACGGGCGGACGGATCAAAATCAATGTCTTCTCCGGTGGAACGCTGACGCAGGCCGATCAGACCTATGACGGCGTGCTGAAGGGCATCTCCGATCTCGGCATGTCCTGCTTCGCCTATACGCGGGGACGCTTTCCGGTCATGGAGGTCCTGGATCTCCCGCTGGGTTATCCGAACGGCCGCACGGCAACCCGCGTCGCCAACGATTTCTACAGGAAATTCAAGCCAAAAGAATTGGAAGGGGTGAAGGTCCTGTACATTCATGCCCACGGGCCCGGACTGCTTCATACGGTCAAGCCGGTTCGCTCCCTGCAGGATTTGAAGGGCATGAAGATCCGATCCACCGGTCTCAGCGCTAAAGTCGTGGAAACGCTGGGCGCCGTCCCGGTTGCCATGCCGCAGGGCGGAACCTACGAGGCCCTGCAGAAAGGCGTCGTGGAAGGCACCTTCGGGCCCATCGAGGTCCTGAAAGGCTGGAAGCAGGCCGAAGTGATCAAGAACACGACCGACACATCCGGAATCGGCTATACGACGGCCATGTTCGTGGTCATGAACCTGAAGAAATGGAACGCACTTCCCAGAGACATTCAGAATATCTTCGAGGAGGTGAGCGGCCAGTGGATCGACGTGCACGGAAAGGCCTGGGATCAAGTGGACCAGGAAGGCCGCCAGTACTCGCTTGGCTTGGGAAACAAGATCATCCCCCTGTCCAGGGAGGAAAACAACCGCTGGAAAAAGGCCGTCGGACCGATCATCAGCGATTACGTCAAGACAACCAATGCCAAGGGTCTGAACGGACAACAGACCGTGAAGGAAGCGGAAAGTCTTATCAAGAAGTACGGGAAGATGTACAAATGAAGCTTCTCCGCAGGAGGGACTGCCGGCTATGCTTCGCTTAGAGCGGACCGTTGCGGCGGCAAGCAACTGGTTCAATTATGTCGCCTGTGCGGCAGTGGTTGTCATGATGCTGCTGTCCTGCGCCGATGTGTTTCTGCGGCTGGTGAGCTCTCCCATCCCGGGCACCTATGAGATGGTGGGATTGCTGGGCGCCGTCATCATTGCATTCGCCATGGCCTATACTTCTCTGCAACGCGGCCATGTGGCGGTAGAAATGATTTATGAAAAGCTTCCGCCGCGGACGCAGATTGTGATTGACAGCGCGGGCAGCCTGATCGGCGCAGCGCTTTTCGGCATGATTGCCTGGCAGAGCGCCGTTTACGGCATCGATCTGCGCCAGAGCGGCGAGGTGTCTCTGACGCTGCAGATGCCACTCTATCCCATCGTCTACGGAATTGCCTTCGGCTGCGGTCTGCTGGCGTTGGTGCTGCTCATGGATTTGATCAAATCCTTCAAAAAGGGCCTGTCGTCGTGACGCCGACTGCGATGGGCCTGCTGAGCTTCGTCGTCCTCGTGGGGCTCATGTTCCTCAAGATCCCGGTGGGCTTCGTCATGGCCCTTGTGGGTTTTGCCGGCTTCGGC